>VOFD01002973.1_pt1 | contig 32881 bp, 49 predicted proteins | sample 5384101 | NCBI WGS metagenome assembly VOFD01 (sample SAMN12384723, study PRJNA508395) | human gut metagenome | isolation source: healthy gut C | host: Homo sapiens
ATTTGCCATGAGCAAACAATATATTCATTTCCCCATAAGCCTGTTCCTTTGATTCGTTAATGAAAGTTCTAAATGTTTCGGTTGTCGTTTTCTTTTTCCCTATAAAAAAAACCTAGATTTAAAGAAAATCCACTTTTCACTGTTTTACTTATTGATGAAAAATGCGTATAATTATTAAAATCATAATAAGCAAACGATGACTGATCATTCCAGTTCGGATATGTTTCATCTATATATGATTTATCATATTCTTTTATAGATTCAATATCAAGTATGGAATGCGTAAAGTTATCAAAATCACTTGGTATATAATTCCCTTTAAGCAATTTATAACCATAACCTAGATATTTATCAGTTCCCCAACCATCTCACCACTTCTTGTCAATTCTTCATCAAAAGAAGGTTTTCCTGTAATAACATCTGGAAGAGATGGATTACGTTCTTGAAATCACATCATCACATGAATAATCGGCTTCTAATGCAGTATTTTGCTGTGCGCATAAGTTCAAATCCTCTGAACAAGCCATAAACAATGGAATTGTTACAGATAAAATTATTATATATAATATCGATTTCATAATCTTTTTCTTATTGCAGATTATTATTAGATAAACTTTTCATATATTCTTCTAAAGGAATTGTTACTATTTCGTCTGGTTTTGCCTTTGATGTAGTATTTATTATTCCATACCAAGAACCTTTAAATTTAACTTCTCTATCATTGGACTCATTTCCATTACGATAAGTCATAGTAATAGTATAGTCAGCCTTTACACTATATTTCTTTAAATAAGTCGTTACTTTAATTAAAGATGGCTCATCAACTTCTACCGGAATAGTCACTGATAATGTTTTAGGTATCTCATACGTTGTGGAAGTATAAGGAGCTCTAGGCAAAAAAGATTGTTGAATCAGGCATTTCTCCACTACTAAAATTGCCGGGGCAATAAATTGGCCGGCTATTATTGCAGGGCGTAAAAACATTTGTTCTTCATTTTCCATTGGAATTTTCAAAGTTCCTTTCTCTGTATAATAAGAAGTGTCTTTTACATCTTTTTTGCATAAATTGTAATATTTGATGGTCCAGCAACTGCTCCAGTCTGACCATTTGAGTACACAACAACAGGGTCTAATTCCGTCACTACAGCTTCAGGTTCAAATACTATTTCTTTTACTTTAAATTTATCCTGAAACTCTAATAGAAACTCTTGCTGTGGTTGCTTATTATATTTTGCATACCCCACCTGCCCATTACTCTTTACTTCTATGGAATAATTAAATACACTCCAAGGATTATTGGGGTCTTCCGTTCCTAAATATGTCTGATTTTCAATATTAAAATATCCTTTATATGTTGATGGTATAAGGTCCCAACTTCCAGAACTTATATCTTCCGAATCCCAAACAAAAACAAGTTTATTGTTTGGAGCATTGTTATATTGACACAAACCAATGGCTTATTATAAGACTTTGAATAAATCAAATATGGTATTCCACTACTAGGCGGCAAAATCTTTAAATAGAATTTTGAAGAATTATATGCTGAAAGTGTCAATTCTTTTCTCATTCCTTGAGTAGAAAGATAAGGTTGTCCAGCCACTCCACCTCCTCTGACTTTCAATGCAAAAAGGCAACTCTCTAACAGCATACATATTTGATGAATAAAATTCATCTGTCTCAGGATAATAAGAATAAGATTTCGTTTCCTGCTTTTGATATTCATCTGCATTAGAAAACAGACTTACAGAATCAGCAACAGAAATGGATCTTGATAAAACCGAACTTTCTGATGCTTCTGAGAAATCATCTAAAAGTCCTGAACCTTGTGTGCAAGAGGTAAGAGCTACGGTCATTCCCCTACTAATAATCGGCTTACGCCCCATAAAGAATGAAAAAAAGTTTTTTCATAAAAATGTTTTTTAATTTGGTTCTTGAAATTAGAGTGAATATGTAATATCAATATTGTAAAGATTTGAAGTAAGAAGTTAATCCTTATATATTAGTACAGTAACCATCCCAAGCGGTCATTATAAACCAATGAGAAATAACTTCATATATGTTTCTACATTAGTTCCGATTCAATGAATAAACCGAATCTGGTATAAACTATTATCTGCCTTTTTATAAGAATGGTGGAAATGTTTACCCCTATCTGTTCTGCAACTAGTCTATGGATTTCACCAATAATACTTTATGAGAATACAGTACTTTCTTGAGTAAAACCATCCTCATTTTGACATGAAGTCAATTGCCCTAGAACTGCAATTATTGAAGCAGCTATAAATCCTTTAATTATCAATACTTTTTTCATTTTCTAAAAATTTAATGAACATTTTGTTATATAGTACTAGTACGGATGCAAATATACAATATTGATTGTATATAAAATAGCATTCTTAGATTTTTTTGCCATTATGTGTTGATAAACATAAATAATATATATATTTGTACTATACAATCTAAATTATATTAATATGGAAAATATTTATTACTCATTAAAAGACTTTGAACTTTCTTTAAAGAAGAACGCTATCGAGAGAGCTGACGACTTCCAGCAGTACATCAATCAATTAAATGAATTTGGTTGCAAAAGCTATTGGATAACTTCCCAGACAGGAGTCGGATCAACAATGACCATTGAAGGCTTTGACCGACCTGTCACTGCATTTATCTCCAATGACTATTTGGGAATGTCACAACGAGAGGAAACTAAACAGGCTGGAATAGACGCTATTATTAAATATGGAACAGGTGCTTGTGCCGCACAGGTTATAGGTGGATATCTCGATATACATCAACAATTGGAACAAGAAATCGCATCTTTTGTAGGGCAGGAGGACGCAATACTGTTTTCTTCCGGTTTCGGAGCAAATGCAGGGATATTAAGAGCCTTATTAGGTCAAAATGACATTGCGTTAGTGGATCCTTATATCCATACAAGCGCAATGGCAGGATTAAAAGGGACAAATGTAAAGCGGATAGGGCACAATGATTTGGAATATTTAGAGAAAACGCTGAAAGAAACCAAAGACCAATATCAGACCAGGCTTGTAATAATAGATGGGGTATATTCACAAGATGGGGATTTGTCCTTGCTTCCCGAAATAATTTCTCTTTGCAAAACCCATGAAGCTATGTTGATGCTGGATGATGCACACGGAATAGGTGTAATGGGAGCCAACGGTAAGGGAACGGCAGAACATTTCAATTGTTTAGGGCAAGTGGATATCATCACCGGAACATTCAGCAAATCATTTGGTTGTGTAGGGAGGATTTGCTGCCGCCTCAAAAAAAGATAATACAATACCTGAAATTTTATGCGGACAGCAATGTCTTCTCGGCAGCCCCTACACCACAAGTAACCGCATCCATTTTGAAAGTTTGGAAATAATAAAGAAAGAACCGGCAATAAGAGCCAGACTTTGGGAAAATACCGATTACCTTAGGAGCCGGCTGACAACCGAAGGGTTTGACATAGGCAAATCCGTGTCACCTATTTTCCCCATTATGATAAGAGATAATAAAAAAGTTTATGAAATAGCTAAAATGTTACAGGAAAAAGGTATCTTTACAATTGGAATTGTATATCCGGCAGTAAGAACCAAAGAGGCCAGATTAAGGATCAGTGTTCTTGCCACGCATGAACATGAACAGTTGGATGCTTTAATCAACGCTCTTAATGATATAAATAAAGATATAAAAAATAAAAAAGGAATAATGAAAGAAAGGAGAAAGCGAAGAAGTGCAAAGGACATAGAAGAAAGTATACTTGATGCGGCAAATCAATTGATTGAAAATGATGGATTTTCAAAATTGACAGTTACCGGTATCATACATCTGGCAGAAATCGAACCTGTCCAATTCTACCATAGATATGAGGATTTGAACAAGTTTATTGATGAGTATGTCAAAAAATACGATTACTGGTTCAATGATATCATAAAGTCCCAGAAACAATCAAGCAATGATAAAGAATTGTACACGAACATTCTGACAGGATTGTTCCATTCTTTATCGGAGAACAAAAGCAATGCAAGAGCCTTCTGAAATGGGAACTGGCTAATAATAATGAAACCAGTCAGCGTACCGCCCGGTTACGAGAACTACATACATTGCCTCTATGCCAAAAATATTCAAGACTGTTCTCAGATACGGATATTGACATTGTAACCATATCCGCACTGATAATAGGCGGAATATACTATCTCATTTTGCATGATGAACTTTCTACTTTCAGTTATATAAATTTAAAAGTGGAATCAGACAGGCAAAGAGTTATTAAAGCCATAAATAAACTGTCAGATATTCTGTTCACTCCTATACCATCTTCTCTTACCAGAGAAACCATTGATATAATAATAAAAAAATGAAGGAAGATAATATACCAGTGGAAAAAATAGCATATTATACGGGAATACCACAAGACATTATCATTTCAATCTAAAGCACAAATTGGAATAACCAGTCGTATATACTGATTTGAAAATGGGGAACGTAAATAGAACTGTGTCAATCCTTTAATTTGTCTTTTCTTTAGTCTAACATTATTTTAAATATATCTGATTTTCAGATATTTATCCGAAAGTAAAATTGTAAATAATTTTACTTGTTAGGAATTGACACAGTTTGAATTACTGTCTCTGAAAATGAGTAAAATTGCAGTAAAAAAAACGTGAACATCGATCTTCCCATCGTTGTTCACGGCTTTTTTATAATCTAAGGTATATAGAAAAGCGCAAACTCAAACGCTTTCCTTCTCCTCTCTATGCTCGGAATTACTTTCCCCTTATAGCACCTAAAGGAAACATACTCCTCATAGATGTCACGCCCCCTTTTTCCAGCTTCCGTATCAACCGACTTTTCAGTATCCTGCCATGGCCCTTCAATCTGAAAATGCCCACATTATAGCTCAAAACGCCCAAAAGCAATGCATCATTGTCAAACTCCCGGAACGCATCACAACACTTCCTAAGGTCACTCCTCAGCAGCGAATCGGCCTGTGCCTTGCTCAGGTTCTCGGTCAATGTCTCCCCGGAAGCAAGCGGTGTTTATCCGAAAATTCGGATAAACACCGTTATCCTAACCTTGATATTATCCTAACTTTACATTGCAAATGATTGAAATATAGCATATAAATAATTTCATAGTTGTGATATTTTTCTATACCTTTTACGGTAGTTGAGCACTTACGCTCAACTACCGTAATTATGGATATAAGAAAATTAAAACAAGAGTATCCCGTTTTGCTTGATTATATGAAACAGCAGGGATATGGAAAGGTCTCTATTGGTGGAGTTCAAGTGAGACTTAAAGAACTTTTTGAACAAGAAGGTAACTATGCGTCTTATGGCGATTTTTATGAAAAAGCTTCTAAAAAAGAAAAGGTATAAGTAAAGGCGATGAACGCTCAAAGTATTATCGGCTCTCTATACGAAGGATTGAGGCATTTGATGAATATGGTCATTTGCCTAATCGCTTTGCCTTTATACCTACTCTACAACAAAAAAGTTCAATGAATCAATTAGAAGGTCTATTCAAAACCATAATAGAGCATTACAAAGAGGTATCACTGCAAACAGGGAAAGCATCAAGTTCAATAATAGTGGAATCTAATTATGCGGCTGCATTTTTCGCTTATATGCAAAGGCGCATATACCTTGGCAGATGTAACAGAGCCTTTAATTCTTTCTTATTTTTATGATAGAGGAAGACAACTTCGGGGATATACTTGCCAAAAAAGTATTATAAGAGTACTACGTTCTTCTAAAGGGCTACTTTGCCAAAAAAAAGAATGTAAATACCTTTGCGATATAATGCCTCCATTGAAAAATATACGAAAGAATTTTGCAATCTTGTCTGATGATGAGACTGCTATAATAGCTTCTACATTGGAAAATGACAATTCCAATCTCACACTTCGTGATAAAAGTGCTGTCATTTCTATTGCCATGTATACAGGTCTGCGTGGTAGTGACATCGCAAAAATGACAGTCGACACTATTGATTTCGAGCGTGATCTTATCACTCTTGAACAGTCCAAAACACATCAGAAGTTAGTTCTTCCATTAAGAGCTGTTGTAGGAAATGTAGTAATGGAATACCTAAAAAGGAAAGGCCGAAAGAAGTGAATATTCAGAGATTATTCACGCACCTGTATGATCCGGAAAACCGATAAGCCCGGGTGTTATTGGGAAAATTGCCCGACGTTTTTTAATAAACCTGGGATTAGAAAAGGAGAGTGCCGAAATGGAATCAGGCTTTTCGTCGTTATCTGGCCACCAAACTTTTAAGAAATGGAGTTACTCCTCGTTATATCAGCGAAATAATGGGACATATTTCTCCGGAGTCGCTCAATCCATACATAGATGCTGATATTGTACATTTACGTGAATGCGGCATTGACATTTCGAAATATCCTGTCAGAGAGGAGGTGTTTGACGTATGATTGACTTAATTAAGGTCTTGAGTTCCTTTATCGAAACTACCGGAACGAATTAAGAAACGATGGGAAGTCTTACAGATTTAGCCGCTTAAAGACATTCATTTCTTTTTTGCGCAAAAAAGAGGATGCAATTATTTATCAAAGGACTTGATAGATGAATGGTGCATAAAGCATCCAACCGAAAGCATTAACTCTGCCAACCATCGAATTGCGGAATTACGGAATTTTATTGCATACTCTAACAAACAACGATATACGAATATACCTTTACCATTGTTATTACCCGAAGTAAGGAAACAAAGAAAGGGAATACCTATGACAGAAATGCCCATTCAGAATTCTGTTGTTTCTGAAATGCTTGAAAAATATATTCTCTACTTGAAAACACTTGCTCCAAGGATATGTGACACTACGCATAAGAATCTCATCCGTTTCAATAACTTTTGTGCCCGAGTTCATCCTGAAGCTAAAGAACTGACCGAAGATATCGTTAATTCCCTGGTGTGACAGAAGACCTTTTGAGAAATGTAAATCAAGAAATACAAGAGTGCTTCCCGTATCTCAATTTTTTGAGGTATGCAATCAGGCATCATTGGACTAAAGTGAGCGTTCCCCCTTCTTTGCCGAGAGGTGGAAACAAACCACGCATACCCCATATTTTCACAGAAGACGAACTTGCCAATTTTTTTAATGCGACCATATTGCTTCGCAAGCCTGTTAATATCTCAGATTTCGATTTTAAGCTGAGAAGTATGCAAATACCTGTATTCTTCAGACTACTGCTTAGTACAGGTATGCGTACCAATGAAGCACGTTTACTTGACTGTGAAGACGTTGATCTTAAAATGGCATAATTAATATCAGGCATACCAAAGGATGGGCACAACATAGAGTAGCCCTACACCTTTCAATTTGGGAACTTCTCAAGCGATACGACCATGCTGTAGAAAAGTTATTACCGAAGAGAAAAGTATTTTTTCCTACTTCGGATGGCAAGTATCACGATATAAAATGGCAAGGATATGCATTCAGTGAAATATGGCGAAGAATATCAAAGACGGACGCTCGTCCATACGATTTTCGTTCCAATTATGCAGTCAAAAATATAAACAGTTGGAATTATGATGGCACAGAATGGTTTGATAAACTTCTCGTTCTGGGACGCAGCATGGGGCATAAAACTCTGCAAAGTACTTGCTATTACTATCAATTGGCACCAATGTTTCCTGATATGTTGGAGACACTTTCTGGTTCTTATCTACATGACATTTTACCTAATCTTGAAGATTTTTACAATGATGAAACTTAAATCTGAATCAATCGTTATATCCCAAGCCGTAAATGAATGGTTTACAAGTTATCTTCCTATCGCAAGAGGATGTAGTAGCCATACACAACGTTCTTATTTTACGGCTTTATCGCAATATATGCAGTTCTTACAAGAAGAAAAAAAAAGTCACTCCCAACACTCTTTCGGCAGAATCTTATTCCAAAAGCAATCTTAATGACTGGTTACTATGGTTAAAGAAAACCCGAAAGTGCAGTAATTCAACATGCAATGACCGTTTGTCTGGTGTAAAAAAGCTTCATTAAATTTTTAAGCATAAAAGATATAAGATTTAATGCCGTATATATATCTTCAAAAGAAATAAAGCCTATGCGTACGGTTAAAGTGATTCATGAGGAAATTACACAAAAGGCTATCAAATCCCTTTTTAGTACCATTAGAACAGATACTCGAACAGGAAAAAGAGACTTGGCAATCTTTTATCTTATATATAGCATAGGCGCACGCATAGACGAGATTCTATCCGTTAAAATATGTGATTTACATCTTCATGAGTATCCTAATCCGAATTATTTGACGATTATAGGCAAAGGGTATAAATGCAGGACGCCTCCCATATTGAAGGATGTGACTAAAATTCTTTTACGGTATATAGAGGTATTCCATAACAATGATTTTGCTTCTCATAGTTATTTATTCTATTCCTTTTATAATGGAGAGAAGAAAAAATATCCCAGGAGGCCATCAACAAACGTTTGAAGATGTATGCGGCTAAAGCAAATGAGATAGACAAATGTGTACCCCGCAATCTTCATTGCCATAGTCTTAGACATGCACGTGCCAGTCATTGGCTGGAACAAGGACTGAATATTATTGCTATACAAAGGCTAATGGGACACGCGGATATAAGAACCACTATGCGGTATATCTTTGTTTCTGTTGAACAAAAGAATAAGGCTTTGGCCACTTTGGAAAGTAAATCAACTCTAAAACTTGAAAAGAAATGGAAGAAACTTCCCAAAGGACAATCTCTTTTGGAATATGTAGGGCTAAAGAAATAATTTAAGTGTAACAATAATTTGTCAAATATGCGACTGAAGCCTTATACTTCAGTCGCATAAAAGAATAGAGGAATAAAATAGAGTGAAGAGTATGTTTCATTCTATCAAATACAATGCAAGCTCCATGTAATTATATATTTAATAATTAACGTATTAATATATTTTTATATAATAATTCGTTTACATACTTATTGTAAGTCGGAAAACAATAAATCATCATTGCCGTCAAAAACTAAAGCCTCTTTATTGTGCACCAATTCAACAGCAGCCATCGGATCAGTTATATCCAATGCAGCTATTTGAGTGTCATATGTAGTAATCATTTTTTTCTTTCGCAACTTTTAACGTATCTCCATTCAAAAAACTTTTTAAACCTGCTATGGCACTATTTATAAAAGGTTCATGTTCACCTCTTACATTAAACGTGTTGTTATAACCGACAAAAAATCGTAAATCATGAGCCTTTAAATGTGGATGAAGTCTTTTGAGCGCAAGAACAAGCAATACTATAAAGACCTTTGTTCTTGAAATTGTAGTTGGTTGTATGTATTGAGACAACAGCGTCTTCATCCTCATTGTAAATTCCATTGGCATCACCATGACCAGCAAAAAAACAAAACTGGTGTTCAGGCATGGCACCAATAACATTCTGTTCACTCAAATTTGGAGGGTAAACAGAAGAGTATTCAATGCCATTATCAGCACAGATTTGCTTCGCCTCGTCCGCACATGATTCTAAGAAGTCATGAAGTATGGTAGTAGAATCATTATTATATGCTATCAATACCTTATCCATATTTATTTTTTAGAACGATTTAATTGATAGATATAATATTCATTAAGTTTTTGCTCAAAAGATTTACCTATGGGTGTTTGTTGTCTCAACTCAACAAGGATGTCAGCCCAAGTGAATGTTGTGCCTGTAGAGACTTCACTAAAAACTTCTCTATCGTTATCCTCTGGATGACGGAGAAGCCATTGTTCAAGGACGCAATCAAATTTTGTGCTCCACTGAGAACGAACTCTGTCAATGATGGAGATGACGGATTCAAAATCATCATTACTCCTGTCCAAATAGAAGAAATTCTCCTCGTTCATCATTTCAATGATGGAATCCAAAGGAATATCAGTCCTTAACTGGTTAGCCGACATTATCACAATATAAAGCAAGGACGTCTTTTTACGGATCTCCTTCAACAAGTCAATGCCCTTTTTGTGGTGACCGCTGAAATTCCAGTCAATGAATACTAGCATTTTGCTATTCAAATTCTCCAAAACGAATTCCAGTCCTTTATCTGGATTTTGGAAAACATGGTTACAATCGGCATCTTTGTAATGCTTTCTTATATTCTGAACAAACGGCTCTTTCTCCGACATGTTGTCGTCAATAAAAACTATTTTAAAATCCATAATTGTTTACTTTTTAAAAGGTATTGTTATTTTTATTGTCGTCCCTATCTCGCCAAATTCACTGTCAACGACGGCTACAGAGCCTCCAAGAGACTGAACACGAGTTTTTACAATATACAATCCAACGCCAGCACCTCCTTGCAACTCGGTTGTTGTATAGTACAAAGCAAAGATTTGTTCATTGTCTTCTTTGGGGAATACCTATGCCTGTGTCTGAAACAAGGATCTCCAACATATCGTTTTGAACCTCGTAAGAGCAACGAATCACTTTCTGTTCTGATTTAGCCATTGCTTTCACGGAATTGTCTATTAGGTTCTGCAGAATATCCCTAAAAAATTGTCGGTTCGCGTTCAGAACCAGGCCTTATCGGGGAAAATCTGTCTGTAAGGATATTCCTTCACGTGAGAAGACATCATCGTATTCACCCAGTATTTCCTCGAACGTGTTTTTTAAATCAACTTCCTCAGGAGTCAAGTTCGATTGTGAATAGCTAAGCATATAGTTAATCACACGGTTGAGTACTTTGAAGCGTTCATACATCTCTTTAGAATAGAGTATGAATAAATCTTCCTCCTCGGGATCGGGATAATATCTATAGAAGAACTCCACCCTATCGCGTATTTGGTTAAGTGTGGTACGGACAGCATGAGTGATATTAATTGCAAACTGTTGTAGGGACATAATACTCATATAGATGTTCTCCTTACGAGTAAAATCCTCTAAAGCTTTTTTTTTGTTCGCTAATAGCAGTCTTTACACTACGGCCTGTCTTACGTACTTGTTTGATAAGAGGTTCTACAGTCAGGCCTTTAATTCTGGTTTTTGGGCGACTATATCATTAAAGGCTTCTACTAAAGAATTGATATCATCTGATGCAGGCTTTTAGACCCTCCTGAGCATTGTCTCGTTTTGCTTGACGCATTTCCACCTTGTAATCTTGAAGAGCATTAAGTTGAGTGATGATAAATTTCTTCATCTCTCGATACTCGTCATTGTCCACAAAGTCTTGGCGATTGGTCGCATCTATTATTTGAGGATTTCCATTTTTGGTGATGTCAATGACCCCCAAAAACTCACGTGTGCTTATTCTATTAAATATATCTTGATATACTCTTTTATCAATTCCTAAAATGTCACGTTTCAAATCTTGAATTTCGTTAGTTTCTGCAAAAGGCGTGGCAATGATACCATCACGATAGACCTTAAATCCATCTATAGGGTCATTAGGAAAGGCTTTTCGGTAGTTTCTACGAGCTGGCTCGTCAAAGAAGAAAATCTTCATCCTTATTCCTCCAAAAGGTTTAAGTGGGATAAGATGATAATTAAAAGTACTCTTTTTTTCCTTATCGTAGAAAATACTTTGCTGAAGCTTTTTAGTCTCGTCAAAGTCTATACTCAGAGAAATGGTCGCATTATTAAAGTCATCCAACGTTCTAATAGACTCTTGGTCTATATCAAATTCAGGTGCAATTACTCGCACTTTGAATGGGTAACTCAAATTTGCAAATGGTGAGACAATTTTTGAAATTTCACGCATTAAATGCTCAATTTCTTTCTTAGTCCAAGGCTCTCTGATGGAAGTAATTATCAATTTCGTTCCTGATACATCTGGATTTTCAGCATCATTATACGTATAGACATTCTCCATATCGGTAAATAGACGAATATCTGCCTCTTTTTCGGTTTCAGTGTAATAAGCAGTCCAGTCAATATCTACCTTTAGCCACTTTTCTTCCCCTTCCTTTTAGTGATAACGGAAACCTTATCTCCTAGCTTATCTACAGCAAAACGTCCTATACCTTTTTCTCCAACACATTTTCTATTGAAGGGTTTAGGTGAATATGGACGAGCGCGTTTACTTGAAGTTCCAATAACCATCCATTTGTCCCGAATATCTTCAAACGACATTCCATATCCGTCATCTTCTACTCGAATAACTGCCTGTTTTTTCCCGGCTCCAACATTTTCAAAAATGACATTTACATTTTGGGCATTTGCATCGTAACAGTTTTTTACCAATTCGAACAAAGCAGTAACTCGATCTGTTATCAAATCGCGTCCGATTAACCGGAATGTACTGACGTCAAATCGCCATTTTAGTTTATGATTATCGTCCATATTATTTGTGGGTTCTAATATGTTTTTTATACTCTCTGCAATTACCTCGCCTAATTTTGGCGGAACAGCATTTCCTATATAACGTGAAGCTTTAACTAAAGATACTTCTTGCTCATTAGGAAAGAATTTATATTTTATCGGAAAAGTCTGGAACAATGCAGCTTCACGTGCTGAAATAGCCCTGTTCTGAACAGGATGTCCGAAACGCCCGTTACCTATACCTGTACAAAGTGTGGTCATCGTTGGAGCAGGCTCTTCCCAAGTCATGCGCCCATAAACACTACCAAAACTCTTACCACCTTCTTTCTTATGGCAATTTAACATAAGTTCCTCTGGCCAATCTCCCAAACTTTCCACCATATGGCGTAGCCTCAATTCTTCTCATATTCAATGCAGACAAGGCCCGGCAGCGATGCAACTTGTCTGTAGGACATTCTTCACCAGCCTTGAAGAGGGGAAGGTTACTGATTACATCGCCAACAGTCACGTAATTATCTTTTTGATGTGTTGGAGAAATCAATTCAATCTCACCTAATTTCGAGGCTAGCAATACTAATCGCCTACGTGTCTGTGGTATGCCATAATCGGGACAATAAACCACATGATAGGAGACATAATATCCTTCTGCCTCAAGTGTATTAACAAAGTCTCCTAATACTGATTGAAGTTTAAATGAAGCTATAGCCGGAACATTCTCCATTGTAACGATGTCTGGTTGCACATCTTTAACAAGACGTCCAAATTCATAAAGAAGGTTGTATTTTTTTTTATCTTTATTCTTGTTTTTAAATGCGTATGACGAAAAAGGCTGACAAGGAGCGCAACCAGCCAAAACTTTTATTGATTTCTTGGAATAGAAGGGTATTATGTCCTCTTTTTGAACTGTCCTAATGTCCTTGAAAATAAACTTTGCTTCGTTATTGGTTTCATATGCATACAAACAAGTCCAATCCAAATCGAAACCGGCTTTTTATCTTGAGACCTTTTGACTTCATTCCATAGCTTAGTCCGCCTATTCCGCAAAATAGGTCAACCACCTCTATTGAAGGTAATTTCCCGCGTCGTTTATGTATTTTACTTTTAGGCATATCTATTCTGTGATAAGTTCTCGTTTTTCACATCCTAGCAAATCGGCAATTTTAGCTAGCGTCTGTAAGTCCGGCTGATGCATATTGGTACACCATTTACTTACTGTAACAGTTGATACGCCCAATTGTTCTGCCAGCCATTTGCTTGTTCTCTGTTTCTCCACAAGAACCACTTTAAGCCGATTAAGAGGTCTTACATTCATCTTTATTTAATTAAAATCAAATGCAAATATAATAAAAACAGGCAATATTACCAAATGCTTTATAGAAATGTATCCATAATTATAGTAGTTGAGTGTTGGTGCTCAACTACTATAAAAGGTATAGAAAAAATATCACAACTATGAAATTATTTATATGCTATATTTCAATCATTTGCAATATAAAGTTAGGATAATATCAAGGTTAGGATAACGGTGCCCGTAACCTATGTAAGGCATCTGTCCCCGATGTCAGCCTTCCGCCCGTTTGATGAATTCCACGGCCTTGTCAAACAGCGAATCCGGCACTTCCCCCTTTCCTTGGGCAAAAGCGGAGGGGCCGCCAGCAGGATAATCGGGGATTCGACAAAGAAGTCCCCCTGTTTTTCGATCCAGGTCTTATTCAAATTTAACATAATGGTGTAGCTCGCTTCGTAGGCATCGGAAATGTCCGTCATGAATTCCGGATTGATGGGATTGCAGCGGTGCGAACGGTGCGGATCATCGAAGTTGATGACATAGAATTTCGGCTTGACCCTGTATTTGTCCGTGTTGTGAAGCAGCGTATTATAGGCAATCGTAGATAGGTCATCGAATTTGTAGTCATAGATATAGGTACTGAATCCTTTGGAAATCATCTGTTTAATATAGTTATTCACGACAGCATAGGACTTCCCTGAGCCGGGCGTTCCAAGGACGATGGAAGCCCTGAAGGGATTCACCACGTTGATCCATCCGTCGTTGAGTTTTCCCCCGTACTGGAAACGGGTGGGCAGGTTCACGGAATACTCGTTTTCAATGAGCCGTGTTTCCTGCATGAAGGATTCGTTTTCCTCGTTGAACACGTCCTCCATGAGGTTGTGTCTATACAGGCGGCTTATCCACAATCCTGCCATGAGCAGGCAGAGATAACCGGCTGCCAGCGTCACGATATAAAGCGACGTGACCGCCTCGTGCGGAAACGGCAGGTCCAGCAGCCACCAGTTGAGAAAGAAAAGGACGGCCCCGCCGGTCAGTGATGCCCAGATTTTGGGCCAGGTGATTTTCTCGCCTTTGACACCGATCGTCCCCATGCAGGAGATGGCGAGCAGCAGTACCGCCATCAGCTTGGTCCAGAGAATACAGCCGAATATGCCGGTCGTCCGGTCGAAATTCAGCAGGATGCGGTCGATGACATCCAGGTTCAGGTGCCAGGCGGTCACGCTCGGATAACAATATACATAGACATGTACCACTACAATGAAAATACTTACGGCACGCCCAAAGTCCATGATTTTGGCAAGCGCCCTCAAATCGTCTTCCTGTTGCATAAAAATGTTCGGTTTATGGGATGCCCGTCCGAAATAAAGATAAACGGGCATTCCGGGTTAGACTTGTTTTCAGATACCGCGCGATTTGCGTTTTGCAGGTTTCTTTTTCCGTTTCATGCGGCGGTGGAACGCTTCTTCCTCGTAATCGACGGCGGGATTTGTTTCCATGGAAAGAATGCCGGCTGCCTGTTCCAGCGCACTGCCGTTTTCCACCTTGTGCCGGTAACTTTGCCAGAGTTCTCCACCTGTATGTTCCCGGAGTTCTTTTTCGGGTATGCCGTCCCACCAGCGGAAAAGTCCGTTAAACACGTTGGCGGAAAACTCCTTGCCCATGCGCGAGCCGTTGAATGCCTCGCGCCGGTTATGGTCGATGAACGTCACCCCGTAGATACGTCCCGCTTCATTTTCGCGGAATACCACTCCGATGCGGTCTTTTTCCAGTATCCTTGCCAGTTCGTCCCGTGAACGTGCGAGGCGCATGGCCTCTGCCACCTGCCGCCGGATGGCCGGTGCCCATTTGCCGTCCTTGAAATCTTTCGTATGCGCGGACATTCTTTTCTCCAGCCATTCACCTCCGAAGCGTTTGCCGAAACGGGAACTTTTGAAAGGCGGGCTGACCACTCTGCCCCTGTCATCGGTGGCCGAATAGACGATACCCGTATAAGGCTCTCCCTTGTATTCGCCTTTTACCTGCCTGGCTTCGATGTTGAGCGTGGAAAGCAACGCGCTGTATTCACCGAAGGTCTGGAAGCGGTAACTTTCCAACACGGCCTTGAGCGTGTTGCCGATCTGGTGGCGCACATCACCCGCAGAAACATCCACCTTTTTCAATTCCGCTCTCAGGTTCCGTTCCTCCATGTCCGCCCCGTTTCTGAGCCCGAAATCCGTTTCCAGTTCACGACAGGCGGCTATGGAACGGCGGTGCTCGTAGGAATCACTGATTTTCCGGCCGTTTTCATCCACGCATACACTTACGATATGGATGTGCGTATTGTGCGTGTCACCGTGTTTATAGACAATGTAAGGCTGATTCCCATATCCCATCCTTTCCATGTACCTTGCCGCCAGCTCCTCCAACTGCACATCGGTCAGACGGTCTTCCGGCGCCGGGCTGAGAGCGATATGCAGGACCGGTTTTTCGGTGTTGCGGTTTGCCAGCAGGTAGTTCTCGAAAGAGAGGAGCGTAAAGCGCATGTCCTCGCTCGGCTGTCCCAGCCGGTCGGTAATCATGCGGTTTCCCGAAAGGATCTCCGCCGTGCCCTTCCTCACCTTTTCATAATTGTAGGCGAGTGTGCCGTACAGACTTGCCCCGTGACTTATCTTTGCAACCATTTCCGCGCGTATTCCTCGGTGAGCGCCATGACCTTCTTGCAGACGAGCATCAGTTCCAGGTTGGATTTCTCCAGCTTGTAGAGCAATGCCATCGCCCGTTTTTCCCCGAAATTGTTCTTGACGGCCCGTACCACCTGGTTGTAGTTGTTGCCGAGAGCCTGGAACTGGCGATGGAATTCCGTGAGCCGGACGTAATAGTCCATTGTCGCCTTGTCGATCTTTACGACCCTGACGGTTCCCCCGAAAAGGGCTTTCTTGATAAAGAGCGTGCGGTCTTTGGCACCGGATTCTGCCAGCAGTTTTTCAAACCGGCTGTTCTCTTCGGCATTCAGACGGAAACTGTACTTGTAATCCGCCGGATCACTCTTGGGTTTTCTTCCCGTTCTTTTTCCCGTGTCTTGTCTCATAAGGGATTTGAAGAACCTTGAGAAAAGTGAGTATCATCAGCGACTTTTCTGCCGTCAGTTTGAGGACGGTTCCCGTAAGGCCTATCCGATTGTCACTTCTACTCCGGAGGCAGCCGCAGAGATTCCCGGCAAACTGGAAGGCGACTATGACCTGATATTCTTCGATCTTCCCGGAACGGTGAATTCCCGTGGCGTATTCGAGTCCGTCATGAACATGGATTTTATCTTTACTCCCATTGTAAAGGACCGTATGGTCATGCAGAGCAGCCTTTCCTTTGTATCGACCGTTCAGGATTTTATCGGACAGCATCCGGAAGGCTCCCCTGAAGGATATACGTTTATTCTGGAACCGTATGGACAGCCGTACTTCCAAGGAACTGTATGTAATGTATAATGCAATAGTGCTCCGCATGGGTTTGAAGGTCTTTGAAACCGTACTTCCGGATCTTGAACGCTTCAACAAGGAAATGACACCTTCTTCCAGGCAGCATTTCCGCTGTACCCTTCTTCCTCCTTCCGAATCACTACTGAAAGACAGCCGTCTTGAGGCTTTTTGTTCAGGAGATGGAACGTATCATATTTCGGGATAATGGCTATGGCAAAAAAAAAGAGATTTTCAAGGTGGATGAGGATGCCTTGAAGGACATGATGGCCAGTGAATCCATTTCCTGTGGCAAATCTGGAACTGATGTCGGTGAGAATGTTCTTCCTGTCACAGAAAAGGGAAAAAAATGTGCCGGAAGTAAAAACACAGGGACAGGAAAAGTCCCGCAAGATGATACGCGCCGATCCCGGACTGGAAGAGAAGGTGGAAATGTACAAGGAACTGTTTCTGGACAGAAAGAAGTCCGTACACCGAAAGCAGACCTATATCAGCTATGACATGTATTGCAGGCTGGCGCGTATCCTTCCCCTTCTGAGTGATGACATGAGTGTGCCCGCTTTTTTTGGACAATGTGCTGGCACACCATCTTGAGACTTACAGTGAAGAGTTTTGGCGAGCTGTTTCGCCGCAAAACCCAAAAAACATTCTGAAAATGATGTGGATTGTATTGACTGTTGCCGTATTGGTATGCGGCATTCTGCTGTTTTGTGTTTATGTGCTGTCCAACAGGATTTGCTCACTGAAAGAACAGGTCAGGGAGTTGAAAAGAGAAAACAGGAATAGCGAACCGCTTTCCCGAATACTGCCGTGTCTATCTGAACGATGTTCCCGTCGGGAACGGTCGGCAGATACGTATCCGTGGCTATCTGTATGACAAGGCAAGCCGCCTTATTCCGTTTATGGCTCCCGGCATGAGTGTTTCAGTCTATGTGAGCAATATCGTGGAGGAACACTTGAAACGCCACGGAGAATTGCTGAAGAATGAACTTGAATGTTTTCTTTATAAGGATTCTTTATGGAAGGACTGATATACTTCTGTGTACGGATTGTCTGTATAGGCTATTTGCTGTACAGCGTGTATGGCTGGAGAAGGCGTATCGAAACTGTTTGTACACTGCTTTATGGGAAACCTTGCGTGAAGAAGGAAAAGAAAGAAACTGCCGGAACGGAATCTGCGGTTTCAGATGCAGAAGTGATGGGAAGTACCCGTTATGTCTATTTGGACGAGAATGCCGGAAAGACTGCCGCTCCCTTCATGAGCCAGCCACTTGAAAGGAATTTTATCGGTGAAGAGGAGGATGTGGAGCAGGAAGACGTGGAATGTAACCTTCAGCCTGGAAAAGATGAAACTCCTGCAGGAAGTTCAGGAAGACTTGGACGCGGAGTCTCCCGAAGTGGAATCCGTTTCACCGGTTCTCTCCAGCAAGGACATGGAAGTACTCGGCGAATATCTGACACATCAGGATGAAGCCGACCATGAGAAGGCCATGCAGGCAGCACGTGTTCTGTTCTCCATCAGGCAGACCAGCCTGATTGACGTGTTCCTTTCCAATATGGAGAATTCCGCGATTGTAGAGGAACTGATAGAAAGGTATCTTGACGAGGACGGCAATCCCAGACCACTTAAAGTGAAGGATGGGAATGAACCGTCTGACGAGTGGCGGAAATATATCTGACACCGATATATTCAGGCATCCCGGAAATCTTTTCGGGATGCTTTTTTTATGTCTGTAAGGCTTCCTGAATGACATCTGATGACATCTGGTGACACCTGATGACGGTGTTGTATCACAGCGGTTTAAGCCTTATATATTTGCAGTCGAATTCAACATTTATGTCAAACCCCAAAATGATTCGACAATGAAGAGAAGAATCCTATTTTCAGCATTGTGTGTGCTGGCAGCGGCAGGTGCCTTCGCACCGGGACAGGGTCTTGCCGGCATCAATGAGGCTACCAGCCTTATGACTTCGTATTTCGATCCGGCCACCAAATTGTGTTATGCCATCGGAGCCGTACTCGGTCTAGTCGGCGGTATCAAGACGTATGGCAAGTTCAGCAGCGGTGACCCGGATACGTCCAAGACTGCGGCAAGCTGGTTCTTCGCCTGCATCTTCCTGATTGTGGCCGCCACCATTCTCCGTTCCTTCTTCCTGTAAGCCATGGATTACCGTATCAACAAAGGAGCAGGTCGTCCGATTGAGTTCAAGGGCTTGAAATCACAGTACCTGTTCTTTTTGCCGGAGGCCTTATGTCGGTCTTTCTTGTGGTGGTTGTCCTGTATATGGCCGGTGTCAGCCACCTGGTATGCCTGTCTTTCGGAGCGGTATCCGGTACCCGGCCGTATGGCTGACCTTCCGCATGAATGCCCGCTACGGTGAGCACGGGCTGATGAAGATGCTGGCCGAAAAACGCCATCCGCGCTATCTGTCAGCCCGTCGCAGAATATTCAGAGCATTAACCAAAAAGAAGAGAAAGAAATGAGAAGTGTATTGAAGGCCTGTGATCTGGAAGACAGATTCCCGATTCTGGCCGTGGAAAACAACTGCATCGTAAGCAAGGATGCGGACATTACGGTAGCCTTCGAAGTCGAGCTGCCTGAACTGTACACGGTGACGGCGGTGGAATACGAAGCCATTCACGGTACTGGGTAAAGGCCATGAAGGTGCTTCCCAATTATTCTGTCGTGTACAAGCAGGACTGGTTCGTCAAGGAAAACTACCGGAGCGAAGGAGACGGGACGGAAAGTTTCCTGTCCCGCAGCTATGAGCGTCATTTCAACGAACGCCCGTATCTCAGACACCGCTGCTTCCTGTATCTGACAAAGACTACACGCGAACGTGCCCGTCGCCGCAGTGATTTCAGTACCCTGTGCCGTGGCTATATCCTTCCCAAGGAAATCACGGACTGGGATTCGGTCGTGAAATTTCTGGAGTCGGTGGAACAGTTCCAACGCATCATGAACGATTCCGGGCATGTCAGGATGAAGCGTCTTAGAACTGAAGAGGTTATCGGAACGGAAGAATGTCCCGGGCTGATTGAAAGATACCTGACTCTCGGTATGGAGGACACGCACCCCGTATTACAGGACATCTGCCTTGATCCGGAACGTATGCGCATCGGTGACAAACGTCTTTGCCTGCATGTGCTTTCCGATACGGAAGACCTTTCCGGCAGTGTGAGCACGGACATGCGTTATGAGCGCTTGTCCACGGATCGTAGCGACTGCCGTCTTTCGTTTGCGGCCCGGTAGGACTTCTGCTTTCATGCAACCATGTCTATTCACAGTACGTGTTCATCGATGACGCGCAGGAAATCCTGCAACGCATGGAAAAGACTTCACGCAACATGCTGTCCCTGTCGAAATACAGCCGCAGCAATGCCGTGAACTATGAATGGGCAGAAATGTATCTGGACGAGGCGCATACGAAAGGGCTTGTTCCGGTTCGGTGCCACTGTAACGTACTGGCCCGGGCGGAAGACGAGGAAGAGCTCAGGCGTATCAAGAACGATACCGGCAGCCGCCTTTGCCCTGATGGGATGCGTACCCCATTATAACACGATAGATACCCCGGTGCTGTACTGGTCTGGTATGCCGGGCAATGCGGGCGATTTTCCGGCTGAGGAAAGTTTCTATACCTTTCTGGAACAGGCTGTCTGCCTGTTTGCTTCGGAAACGAATTACCGCAGTTCGCCCAGCCCGTTCGGTATCCGTATGACGGACAGGCAGAGCGGCGTACCGCTTCATCTGGACATCAGTGACCTGCCCATGCGCAAGGGAATCATCACCAACCGCAACAAGTTCATACTCGGTCCCTCCGGCAGCGGTAAATCCTTCTTTACGAACCACCTTGTCCGCCAGTATTATGAACAGGGTACCCATATCCTGCTGGTGGATACCGGAAACAGCTATCAGGGACTTTGCAGCCTGATTCATGACCGGACACATGGCGAGGACGGTATCTATATCACCTATGAGGAGGACAATCCCATCGCCTTCAATCCGTTCTATACGGATTCCGGGGAATTTGACGTGGAAAAGCGTGAAAGCATCAAGACACTGATACTCACACTCTGGAAACGTGAGGATGAAGCCCCAAGGCGTTCGGAAGAAGTGGCCCTTTCTGGAGCGGTGAACGCATACATCCGCAGGATAACGGAAAACAGGGATGTCAGACCCGATTTCAACGGATTCTACGAGTTTGTGCGTGATGACTACCGCCGGATGATTGAGGAGAAGAAAGTCCGTGAGAAGGATTTTGACATCGACGGTTTCCTGAACGTGCTGGAACCGTTCTACCGTGGCGGTGATTATGATTTCCTGCTTAATTCGGACAAGGAACTGGATCTTACCAACAAGCGCTTTATCGTATTTGAACTGGACAATATCAGCGGAAACAAGGTGCTTTTTGCCCGTGGTCACGCTGATAATCATGGAAACCTTCATCGCCAAGATGCGCAGGTTCAAGGGTATCCGCAAGATGATACTTATTGAGGAATGCTGGAAAGCACTGATGTCCGCCAATATGAGTGAGTACATCAAATATCTCTTTAAGACCGTCAGAAAATATTTCGGCGAGGCTGTGGTGGTCACGCAGGAGGTGGACGACATCATCAGCTCCCCGATTGTGAAGGAGGCCATCATCAACAACTCTGACTGCAAGATCTTGCTTGACCAGCGGAAATACATGAACAAGTTCGACCATATCCAGCGGCTTCTCGGACTGACCGACAAGGAACGCGGACAGATCCTGTCCATTAACCAGGCCAACCATCCCGGACGTTTCTACCGTGAGGTCTGGATCGGTCTTGGCGGTACTCACTCGGCCGTGTATGCCACGGAAGTCAGCGATGAGGAATATGCCGTATATACCACGGAAGAGTCGGAAAAAGCTGGAATTGCAGAAGTTGGCCAAGGAACTGGGCGGAAATCTGGAACTGGCCGTGAAACGCATTGCGGAAATGAGAAGGGAAAGGAAAATGTCAAACGGTAAAAAGCATGACGGTTATGAATGACAGTTTTGAATCGGATGAAAGAAAGCGTAAAGGAGACCATTGAATGTCTCTACTGGTCCCTGATGAACGGATGGGACATACCGAAGGGCTCCGTGAACATTACGGATTTTCAGAAGACTATGAGCTGTATCACCGGCTTGAAAGTATGGAACCGGAAGATTACAGGGAAAGAAGGCTCAGAGGCGAGATACCTGATGCCGTAGAGGTCGATGTAAGACTTGCACAAGCCGTGGAAAAGGTCTTTGAACGGCTTTGTTCCCCTCCTCCTGTCCAGTATCTCGACAAACTGTACGAGGAACTAGCTGGGAGGTTTCATAGTCAATCCGAAGAATATTGACAGCCCTTTCATTAATTCCGGTTTTCTCATGAAATACGGCATTGACCGGAATTCCCCGGATGAAATCAGACAACAACAGGCAGAAAAAGGGCTATAAGGAACTTTATGCCCGGTTTGAAACCATGATTGGTCTGAGGTCCTCAAACAAAAAGGACGACACCACTATCCGCAAGGAATGCCGGCAGCCAGCCTATAAAGACAAAGCTGTACGGAAAAGTCCGCATCCCTGTCAGTCCGAATCCAAAGAGACGCAAGATGGGACTTTGAGAGATTCAGTAAAACAAGAACAACATCATTAAAAAGACAAGACATGAAAAACAGACAGTTGTACAGACTGGCCGCCTGCCTGATCGGGGCGGCATCACTGCTGCTACAGAGCCTGTAGTGAAAGCAGGTTCAAGGACTGTGACCGCCTGTGCGGTTCATGGAGCAGTGTGGAAGGCAAGCCCGATGTCCTTATTTATAAGGAAGGGGACGCCTACAAGGTGACGGTCTTCGCCCGCAGCGGAAAGACACGGAAGCTGAAGCCGGAAACCTATCTGCTGGTGGAAGAAAACGGTAACCTGTTCATCAATACCGGCTACCGCATAGACATCGCCTACAATGAGGCGGCTGACGTATTGACCTTTTCTCCGAACGGTGACTATGTAAGGAAGGAGGTACGTCCATGAAAAAAGACTGCTGCTGCTTTGTGCAGGAACCTTTTTTCTTGCCGGACAGATACGGGCACAGTGGGTGGTGACCGATCCGGGAAATCTTGCCCAGAGTATCATCAACATGTCGGACAATATCGTGCATACCTCTTCAACTGCGACAAGTACCGCTCAGAATTTTGCGGAGACGGTGAAGATATACCAGCAGTACAAGAAATACTATGATGCCCTGAGGTCCGTCAACAATCTGGTGAAGGATGCCCGTAAGGTCAGTGAGATCATCCTGATGGTCGGTGACGTGTCGGAAATCTACGTGACCAATTTCCAGAAGATGCTGGATGATGAGAACTTTTCTCCGGAAGAACTGGACGCCATCGCCTTCGGTTATACCCAGCTGCTGAAGGAGAGCAACGGCGTGTTGCAGGACCTGAAACAGGTAATCAACGTCAGCACCCTTTCCATGACTGACAAAGAGCGTATGGATGTGGTGGATGACTGTTATGCCAGTATGCGCCGTTACCGCAATCTCGTGAAGTACTATACGAACAGGAATATAGCCGTGAGTTTCCTGCGTGCCCGCAAGAAGAATGACCTTGACCGTGTCTTGAAACTCTATGGTAATGACACCTCCAAATACTGGTAGCCTATGGTATTGTTATCCGTGGATTTCTCGAATCTCCATACCATTCTGGAGAGCCTTTACAATGAAATGATGCCCCTTTGTGAGGATATGCTGGATGTTGCCAAGGGACTTGCCGGACTCGGTGCACTGTTCTATGTGGCGGTGCGTGTCTGGCAGTCGCTTGCCCGTGCCGAACCGATAGACGTGTATCCGCTTTTGCGTCCTTTTGCGATAGGCATTTGCATCATGCTTTTTCCGACCCTGGTACTTGGAACGATGAATACGGTGCTGAGTCCGATTGTGCAGGGAACTCACAGGATGCTTGAGGGGCAGACGATGGATATGCACCAGTACCGTGAGCAGAAGGACAGGCTGGAACGTGAGGCCATGCTCCGTAATCCGGAAACGGCCTATCTGGTCAGCGACGAGGAGTTTGACCGTCAGCCTGGACGAGCTCGGATGGTCGACCGATGCCATGGCAATCCGCATGGGCATGTATATGGAAGTGGGCATGTACAATCTGGAAAAGTATATCCGTGACGCCTTTCGCAGTCTGTTGGAACTGCTTTTTGCCACCGCATCCCTGCTGATAGATACGGTAAGGACCTTTTTCCCTGGTGGTATTGTCCATCCTGGTCCCATTGCCTTTGCCTTCAGTGTGTGGGACGGTTTCCAGTCCACGCTCAGCCAGTGGTTCACACGTTACATTTCCGTCTATCTGTGGCTTCCCGTGAGTGACCTTTTTCAGCCTGTATGCTGGCCAAAATTCAGGTGCTTATGCTGCAGAACGACATCCTGGAGCTCCAGAACAATCCCGAACTATTCGCTGGACAACTCCAATTCGGTATATGTGATCTTCATGCTGATAGGTATCATCGGATATTTTACCGTGCCGACCGTGGCCGGATGGATTGTGCAGGCAGGTGGTGCCGGAAACTACAACCGGAACATCAACCGTACCGCGACCAAGGCCGGAGGATTTGCTGCCGCAGGTTCCGGACTGGGAAATATCGGAGGGCGTCTGCGTGGAAAATAAACAGAACAGGAACATAAAAATCATGAAAACAGATGGAATTCAAATCACTGACCAATATTGAAAGCAGTTTCAGACGGATACGTCTGATGCTTGCGGTCTTTTGTCGGATGCTGCACGCTTGTAACCGTTTTTGCCCTGTGGAACTCATACCGCTTTGCTGAGAAACAGCGTGAGAAAATCTATGTACTGGACGGGGGTAAGTCGCTGATGATGGCCCTTTCGCAGGATCTTTCGCAAAACCGTCCGGCTGAAGCCAGGGAGCATGTCAGAAGGTTCCATGAGAACTCTTTTTCGGGCTGTCGCCACAGAAGGATGCCATCGAGCACAATATCAACCGTGCCTTGCAGGCTGGCGGATAAAAGTGCCTATCATTACTATGTGGATTTTGCCGAGAAAGGATATTACAACCGTTTCATTTCCGGCAACATCAACCAGGTGGTACGGGTGGACAGCGTGGTCTGCGACTTTTCCGGCTACCCCTACAGGGCAGGACGTATGCCCGCCAGATGATTATCCGTGAGAGTAATGTGACGGGACGTTCGCTGGTGACTGACTGCCAGCTTCAGAATACGTCCCGTTCCGATGATAACCCCAACGGCTTTATCATCGAACATCTGACCATACTGGAAAACAAGGACATAAGGGTGTGGAACGATGAAAAGGAACCTGACAAGACAGGCGGACCTGCAACTCAGGGGGTTCTGTCACAGACTTACCGCGAAACAGCGCAAGGCCGTTCTCTGGATACTGTTTGTCCCGTTTGCCGCCGTATGTGTCTATACGGCATACCGGCCGTTTATGGGCAGTAAGAACCGGGAGTCCGGAATGGAATTTATGGAAAAGGATTCACTCCGTATGGAGTTCATTCAATCTATTGTAAGAAATGGAGAAAGAAAAAGTCAAGAAAGTAATGGAACGGCTTATGAAACCGTTCAGGCTCCGGTCCTCAAAGGACAGGAAGCCGTTGAGTGAGGAACAGAAACGTAAACGCGCCAGATTTTTGGTGTATCCGCTGATGTTCCTGCTGTGTCTGGGAAGTTTCTATCTGATATTCTCACCTTCCGGGCAAGAACGGGAGCGGCAGGATAAAGGACAGGGATTCAATACAGAAATCCCTTCTCCCGAGGACAGCCGTCTGGAATGGAACAAGAAGGATGCCTATGAAAAGGCTCTGATGGAACAGGAAAGCAGGAAAAGGAAGACATTTTTTGAAGCTGCGGAGTCCATGTTTGCCAAAGAGGAACGGAAAGACAGTGTCCGTCTTCCCGACGATATTCCATCGGAGAGGCAAACGAACACGGAACGGAAACTGAAAAAGGCAATGCTGGACCGGTCAGTTCCTCTGCCGGAGCCTACCGTGAGATGAACCGTACGCTGGGAAGCATCTATGAACCGCGGACCGATCCGGAAAAGGAAAGGCTTCTGGAAAGGATTGAGGAACTGGAACGTATGCAGCAACAGCAGCAGAAGCAGGAGCCACTGTCAGGTATGGAGGAAAAGATGGCCCTGATGGAAAAATCCTATGAACTGGCTGCCAAATACAATAACCGTCAGGCAGCGGAAACTCCTTCTCCCGTCAGAAAAGCGGAGGACAAAAAAGGTCATACCGGTGAAACAGGTTCACAATGAGGTGGTATCCTCGCTTTCCAGACCCATGAGCGACGAAGAGTTCATATCCGCCTTTTCGGGAGAACGCAATGCCGGTTTCAATACGGCTGTCGGCCGGAAGACAGTAACGGAAGGCAATACCATTTCTGCCTGTGTACACGGAACACAGACCGTATCCGACGGACAGGCCTTGCGCCTGCGGCTTACCGAGCCTATGTCCGTTGCCGGACGTTTCATACCGAAAGGGACTGTACTGGTAGGTGGCACACGCATCCAGGGGGAACGGCTGGAAATCATGGTCAATGCCGTGGAATATAAGGGAACTATCCTGCCGGTGGAGCCTGGAAGTCTATGATCTGGACGGACAGCAGGGAATCCTGGTGCCGGGTTCACTGGAATATGACGCTGCCAGAGAGATTGCCGCCAACATGGGAACCTCGATGAACAGCAGCATCAACATTTCCACCGATGCCGGGGCGCAGATCGCCTCGGACCTGGGAAAAGGTGTGATACAGGGCGTTTCCCAGTACATATCCAAACGGATGCGTACGGTAAAGATTACTTTGAAGGCCGGACACCGGGTACTGCTCCATTCACCGGAGAAATGAAATACAGGAAACTATGAAAAAAAGACAACCATTAAACAAAAGCACATGAAGAAGATTCTGATGATGTTTGCCCTTTTACTGGGCGTATCGGCTGCCTGGGCGCAGCAGAGTAGCGGTGATTATTATGAGGGACTGAGCCGCAAGATAGGGTTCAGCCAGATGATTCCGCCTCACGGGCTGGAGATAACGTATGACAAGACTGTCCACGTCATCTTTCCCGCACCGGTCAAGTATGTGGATCTCGGTTCTACAAACCTGATAGCCGGCAAGGCCGACGGTGCCGAGAATGTAATCCGAATAAAGGCCACGACACGCAATTTCAGGGAGGAGACCAATATGTCTGTAATAACCGAAGACGGGAACTTATACATTCAACGTGAAGTATGCCGACGAGCCGCTGCTGCTGAATGTGGAGATGTGTGATTTTATTCATGACGGAGAATCGGTGAACCGTCCCAACAATGCCATGGAAATCTATCTGACCGAGCTGGATAACGAGTCCCCCGTCTGGTACGTCTTATCATGAAATCCGTGTATGAGAATGACAAACGCCGTATTCGTCATATCGGTTGTAAGCGTTTCGGTATCCAGTATCTGCTCAAAGGGCTGTACACCCATAATGACCTGCTTTATTTCCATACCCAGGTAAAGAACTCGTCGAACGTGCCCTTTGACGTGGATTTCGTGACTTTCAAGATAGTGGACAAGAAGGTGGTGAAGCGTACGGCCATGCAGGAGCAGGTGATTTATCCGCTGCGTGCCTATAATTATGTGACACGTGTAAACGGCAGTGATTCGGAATGCACGGTATTCGCCCTTCCCAAGTTTACGATACCGGACGACAAGAAACTGGTTGTGGAAATGTATGAGAAACAGGGCGGCCGTCACCAGAGTTTTGAGGTGGTCAACGAAGACCTGGTGCGTGCAGAAACCATCAATGAACTGAAGGTGCGATGAGAACGAAAGTATTGTATATGCTGGCATTGCTGCTTGTCCTTTCCGTAGGGCAGGCAGACGCCCAGCGGATTCTGCCAAGGATGCAGGGCATGGAAATGCGTGGAGGTATGGCTTCCGATAACGGATACTATATGGGAATGACACTTTCAAGTTATGCCAAAGGCGGGAACAAATGGGTATATGGAGCGGAATACCTGCATATGAAACACGGTTACCGTCATGTGACCATCCCTTCGGCGCAGTTTACGGCAGAAGGCGGATATTACCTGAATTTCCTTTCCGATGCGGGAAAAGTGTTCTTCCTCAATCTTGGAGGATCGGCACTGGCCGGATATGAGACGGTAAACTGGTCCGATAAAAAGCTCTATGACGGGGCTACCTTGAAAAACGGCGATGCCTTTGTGTACGGCTGTGCCCTGACGCTGGAGATGGAACTGTACCTTGCCGACCGTGTGGCATTGACGGCTTCCTTGCGTGAGCGTTTCCTGTGGGGCGGAAGTCTCGGACATTGCCATACCCAATATGGAATCGGCATTCGTTTTATGATAAATTAGCGGGTTATGGAACTGGAACAGATTAGACGGATTTCTCTTGTCGGTTTTCTTGAAGATTTGGGGCATATGCCTGTATCCCGTAAAGGAAATGATGTCTGGTTCAGATCCCCTTTCAGAAATGAGAGAACCGCATCCTTCAAGGTGGATACGCAGCGGAATGTTTGGTTTGATTTTGGCCTCGGAAAGGGAGGTGACATCTTCCATCTTGCCGGAGAACTGACCGGAAGCACCGGTTTCATGGAACAGCCTGGAGTTCCTTTCAGGGAAATCCGGCATCCTTCCTCCGGCCTTTACTGGAACGTAAGAAGATACCCCGCGTTTCCGGATTCGAGGACGTGAAAGTGACGGAACTGAGTCATGAGGCATTGAAAAGCTACCTGAAAGAGAGAGGAATTGATCCGGCCGTAGCCGGGAGGTTCTGCAAGGAAGTGGCATATGGAATACGGGGCAAGCGGTATTTTGCCATAGGCTTCATGAACCGGAGCGGCGGTTATGAACTGCGCAACCCGATGTTCAAGGGCTGTATCTCTCCCAAGGACATTTCCTGTGTGTCCCTGTCCGGAAAGAAACAGGATACGTGCTGTGTGTTCGAAGGGTTTATAGATTTCCTTTCGGCATTGGTATTGCGGACCGTGAAGGACGAGGACTGCCTGGTGCTGAACTCTGTATCCAATCTGGAACGGTCGTATGCCGTTCTGGAGGGTTACAGCAAAATCCGGTGCTTTCTTGACCGTGACCGGGCCGGGATTACCGCACTGGAGACTTTGAACATACATTTCGGAAATAAGGTTACGGACTGTTCCGGTCTGTATGATGGATTTAAGGACTTGAATGAATATCTGACGAAAACAAAGGAAAACAAATGAAGACAGAAAAGAATATGAGAAAAGGATTTGGGCTGGCAGGCAAGATTGCCGTGTTCTGCATAGGTCTGGTCAGTCTTGTACTGACCTCGTGCGAATCCGAGCCTGGAAATCCAGCAGAGTTATCCGTTTACCGTGGAAACAATGCCAGTTCCCAAGGAACTGAACAGGAATGAGACAGGCCGGAAATACGGTGTGAACTCAAAAGTGAGGGCGATTTTGACGGTACGGTCTATACGATCCGTTATTTCCAGTATGACGGGGAAGGTTCCCTGAAACTGGACAACGGTCTTGAATTCAAACCGAATGACCGTTATCTGCTGGAGAACCGGAAGTTCAGGCTGTATTATACTTCACTATGTGACGAGACGCAGAACTTCATTGTCGTTGTCGAGGACAACTGGGGAAACATGACGGAAATGGAATTTGACTTCAACGATGCAGGTGATGAAGAAACGGATGCCGTGGAAGATTCTTTGTCAGTTCAGGAAGGAGGTGCCCTATAATAACCGTTAGACTTCTAAGGTCAGTACTGCCATTGGTGGTACTGGTCATGACGGTAACTTCCCTGCGTGCACAGGGGAATGTGGAAGACTCACGTTGGGAAACGGCTGTCAGGTGTATCAAGAAATATGAAGGATGGCATGGTCCGGAACATCATCCGTATGTTGCATATGGTCATCGTATCAGAAAAGGGGAAAAGTTTCCCCCAGGCTGACAGAAAGTGAGGGAGACAGTATTCTGAGAAAAGACCTGAAGGAAATGTGTGCATTGTTCCGTCATCTGGGAAAGGATTCGCTTTTGGTTGCATGTCTGGCATACCAGGTGGGACCATATAAGTTGCTCGGTTATGGCAGGATGCCCAAAAGCACGCTGATAAGGAAACTGGAAGCCGGTAACCGGGACATTTATGTGGACTTCATACAATATTGTCACTATAAGGGAAAGAAAATTCCGTCAATTGAAAGGAGAAGAAAAGAAGAATACAGATCACTTTTTTATATTATAGTTCTTTATGTGAATTAATAATTTGCATTTTGAGTTATTTTATGTAAGCAATATAGCAAGTTTATACTTTCTTGTTTCTTGGAAAAATACACTTTTGTGTCAAGTCAAATCGAAAGGGTTTCAGTAACGGATTTCGATATGGCAGAAATAAAGAAAGAAGAAGCCGGATATAACCATTGCCAAAATTTTATATGCTTAATTTATGGGATGAAAGAGCAGAGGATGTGTCAAAACTAAAATGACTACTCCCCAAAGTTACAGATTGTAACTATAATGTTTAAAAGGGTCGTATCAAACTCTGTATGGAGTAATGATACGGCCCTTTCTTTAGTCTTTTAGGATGCTCAAATTTCAAGTTATAAGTTCATATTTTCAAAAAATGAGTTTTGACTCACGCTCTTGTATGTGAAGGATATGGTCAAGGATGTACTGAACAAACTCGGAGTAAAAATGAAATCAGCAACAGGCCTATTACTGCTATTTCTTATATAATAGTTCTGCTACAATTTATGTATCAAAAGGCAATGTAAATTCATTTTTTTATGATAAAGTATAGTATATAAACAAATTTACTAATTTTGTGGAGTTTTTTACATCATTGTATAATTAATTCGTTTAAATGGTGATAAAAATAATAGATATTTAATACCGTAATAATATGTTTATACATAAACTCCTTTATCCCATCATTACGCTGATGATTGTTATGTTATTATCAGCCTGTGACAGATATACTACATTATTAGAACAGATGGATATGGCAGAGAATCTTATGAATATAAAGCCTGATTCTGCCCTTGCCATATTGGAAGACATTACAGTTTATAATATTAACGGTAAAGAGATAGAAGCTAGATATGCTCTACTCAAGTCAATGGCATTGGACAAGAATTACATTGACACAACAACTTTCGATATTCTTCAACCTGCTATTGATTACTATATAAAGAAGGGTACTCCTGACGAGAAACTTTGGACATATTACTATCAAGGCAGAATATACCAAAATCGGGGGCGATGATGAATCTGCTATGAATTCTTTCATGAATGGATGTGATTTAAAACAATTAGTGACTGACTCGTTACTACTAGCTCATACATTGGTGGCTCAAGGTGCTTTGTATCTCAAACAGTACAAGATAAATGAATTTGTTCGTAATAATATCGAAGCCTGCAAGATTGTACGGAGCATTCGGCAAAGATATTCTTGAGATTAAAAGTTATACGAATGCACTTGATGGTTATGTTATGTTGAACAACCAATCAGCTGCAGACAGTCTTCTATCTATTTGTGCACCTTTGGTACAAAAAGAATTCTAGTGGAAAAACATATCTATTTTCTTCTTTACTTTCTTATACTATAAAATTCAGTTCACCAGATGACATCAAGTCCTTTTAGATGAATATCATAATATAGAGTTGACATCAGATGATATGATGAATTTTGCCAAAGGATATGCAAAAATTGGTGAGTGTGATAAAGCTATAAATTTTCTATCGAGAATCAATTTAAATACTTCGTCTTTAGATTCTCTTAAATATGTCTCGATTAAAATTGAAATTATGGAGAAACAAGGTAATTATGAGCAAAACTTTTAAGTTTGTATAAGGATTACTCTGTCATGCTGGAACGTTATCAAAGCGAATTGCTTTCACACGATTTACTGTTTTCTGACAAAAACATCAACTTAAGATTGAAAACTTAATTGAGATCCATAATAGAGACCGAATTATTTGGGTAACTTTATGTAGTATATTGGGCTTATTCATACTTGTTGGCTGGTTATATTACCGGGATTACCGTAGCCAGACGCATTCTGACTGAAAAAGAGAATGCTAATTTGACACTTGAAAAAGACAATCTGCGTAAAGAAAAAGAAAGAGTAGAGTTGGAACGTGACAAGAAAATATTGGAAACAGAAAATCTCAAATTAGAGATTTCTCAATTAGTAAGTGAACGTGATAATTTAAAGGAACTGCAGAGTAAACTATCAGAATTTTCACAACCAATACAAGATGTCATCAAGATTAGACTTGATATGCTCAATGGCTTATTGGCAAAAGAGATAACAAATAATGATAGCTATGCGGAACCATACAATAAGTGGATAGAGACAGTTCATAATGATAAAAAAGAAGTTTATGGATTCAACCCGTCTTGCTTTCGCTGCATCGCATCCAAAGTTTATGGAATATCTTGAACAGCATGGACTATCAATTGATGAAATTAATTATTTATGTTTGTATGCAATTGGGTTACGTGGTAAAGAAGTTGGAGAATATATCCAATTAAAACGTCATTACATTATAAGTCATGAAATCCGAAAGAAGCTAGGTATAGACGAGCATGAGACCAATATAGGCCTTTATATCCGTCGACAGTTGAAAATATTAGAAAAATAAGTTCAGAATCAAATATGATGAAAAATAGTTGGAGGGTGTGTCAGAACTAAAATGACTACTCCTCAAAGTTACAAATTCTAATTATAATATTTAAAAGGGCCGTATCAAACTCTGTATTGGGTAATGATACGGCCCTTTCTTTAGTCTTTTAGGATGCTCAAATTTCAAGTTATAAG
>VOFD01002584.1_pt1 | contig 32868 bp, 49 predicted proteins | sample 5384101 | NCBI WGS metagenome assembly VOFD01 (sample SAMN12384723, study PRJNA508395) | human gut metagenome | isolation source: healthy gut C | host: Homo sapiens
TTTGATTGGCATTTGTCAGTGGTTTTTCCGAGCAGATATTCCTGCGTCTTCTGTAATTTTCCTTCTCCCTCCTGCACCAGTTTTCCGGTTTTGTATCACAGCAAAAAGGACTCATTTCCCTTTTACATTGATTTCCAATTTCAATGTTCCATCTTCATATCCTATTTCCCGGATCAAATCCATTCCCGCCTCCGGTTTTTCCGAAAGTACATTCCGAATCTGCTCTTCCGTCACAAGAACGGACTTTTCTCCGCTTTTACAGTCATATTGATATACATCATAACATAAGCCGCTTTTTTCCCTTTTTACAGCTGTAAAAAATAATTTGTCTTCCCCACCCTGATATATACTTCCTCATTCTTTTGTAATTTCCTGCATTTTTTGGTTACAAAGTTATAATGATATACCGCACTTTCATCTTCGCTGTGTGGCAGAAAACACAAAAAATCGTTGTTATTTTGATATATAATATTACCAACTTCCAATGGCTTATTTTTGTATTTAATCTTGTAAATTTCTTCTTCTTCGATCATACTCTGCCATCTTATCTACCGAAGTTATTGAAATAAAATACACTCCTTTGTCGACGCAATATACTCGAAATCATTAAACCTGCTGTCCAAATAATTTTCAAAAACCAATTGTTTTTATCTATGGCAATTTCTTCTTTGTCCGTCTTTCCGGATAACCGGCACAGAATATACATTTATTTGGTCCGACTTCTCGGAAAACAATATTTCATTTTCTGATACATCTAAAAACGTAATCATCTCTGTACCAAACTTCTTCTCCGGAATTTTCTGAAGCACGTTCCCCTGATAATCACATTGCACAAGCCACTCCTGCCATTCGGCATCCTCCTCATCGTCACCATCACCGTCCGGCAATTTCCTCTGTCCGATATCATCCACCGAATAATTGTATCATTTTTATTGTCTGAATAAATACATTATGGTCATTTGCATTGGTATATTTTTTATCGGCATTTGTCGGCGGTTTTCCAGCAGATATTCTGCGCTTTCTGTATTTTTCCTTCTCCCTCCTGCACCGGTTCTCCGGTTTGCGTATCACAGTTTAAAAGAACGCCTTTTCTTCTTTACATTGATTTCCAGTTTTAATTTCCCATCTTCAAATTCCATTTCCCGGATCAAGATCCATTCCCCTCCTCCGGTTTTTCGGTAAGGGCATTGCGAATCTGCTCTTCCGTCAAAAAGACAGACTTTCCCCCCGTTTTACAATCATATTGATATACATCATAACATAAACTGCCATTTTCCTCTTTAACAGCCGTATAAAACAATTTATCTTCCCCGCCCTGATACAGCATACTTCTCTCGTCTTTTATAATTTCCCGCACTTTCTTTGTCTCACAGCTGTAATGATACGCCGCACTTTTCTCCCCTGTACAGCAAAAAACAAAAAGAATCCATATTATTTTTCATATAAAATATGACTGTATTTCAACGGTTTATTCTCATATTTTATCTGTGTTAATTTGTTATTTTTGCGATCATATTCCTCCAGCTTATTATCAAAGTTAATCAAAATACATTCCTTCGTATCCGCGACATACTCCGGCGTAAAATCTGAATCCGCTTCAAATAGTAATTGCTTTTTCTCCACAGCAATTTCCTCGCTGCCATCCTTCAAATAACCGGCACCGAATATATATGTGCCTTTGATTCATCACCTGCGTAGGTATTCCAGCAAATTAATACTTCCTTTTCAGATACGTGTAAAAAGTAATATCTACCCCATCCGTTATCCCCAACTGATCTGCTGGAATTCTCTGGAAGCTCCTTCCCTGATAATCACTCTGTACAAGACATTCCTGTGCAAACCTCATACTCTTCATCGCTGTTTTCCGGTACGTGAACCTGTGAACTTGTCTCAATACGGTAGGTACAATGACTGGTCGCCCACGTATACTCGCATTCTGGCGCCTTTGTATTTTCTGCCGTTTCCTGTCTATTCTCTTTTTGTTCTGTCTCTTTCACATTTCCCTGACAGCCTGTTAAAAACAGACAGATTGTCATGAAAATTGCAATCCATTTTTTCTCATTTTGTGCTCCTCTTTTCGCTTCCCTTCTAAAATCAAGTATACCATCCTGCTTTTTACTTGTCAATTTGTGTAAATTCTTTATTTTTTGTTTTTCCTTGACTAGGCTGCTTCTTTATTGTAAAATATTGGATGAAACTTATTTGAAATCATACAGAAAGGTAAAAAACAATCAATGAAAAAAATACAAATTTGCTATAATTATTATTCTTGCACTCTTTATACTGGGGTTTGCTTTTAAACTCATTTATATCAAAGACGGAACCATTACTGAGGGAACTTATCCGGTTGTGGACTTTGAACAATATCCCGATGCTTCCATCACAATAACAAAAGATACCATTCAGTTTCATAACATTGATCTAAATAAAATATATCAAGCGAAACAATTGGAGCAATACAAGAAAACACATGAAATCAACCCTGAATTGAGTTATTCAGAAAAAGAAATAGACGATTATTCCAATCTAAACCAGAACTTTGTAAATAATGCTTTTTTCTATCCCCTATGAGCAATCTGAAGATTATAAATCCGGAACTTTTACATACACATACTATATGTATCCCGGAAATAGCATATTTGGATTGGTTATCCTATATGATTCTTTACATAAAACGCTTAAAATAAATAATGAAATTCAGGAAATTAATTTTGCAAAATAGAGACGTATTTAACCGACCTCGAAAGGAAACAATAACATCATGAGAGTTTTGCTTGCATTGATATTCTTTTTGTATTTTATAAAGGTTTGCAAAAAGACAACCCTGTCCAAACATGGGTGGTCTCATTTTGATGGTACTGTGCCTAGTATGGCAAATATGTATTTCTTGGGAATTTCTCGCATATTTTTCTTGTTCCGATAGCATAAAATGATATATTTGTAAAAGTTTATGCTATCAATGGCATAAAAGCACACACCAATCTCCTCTCGGAAATCGGTGTGTGTTTTATTATTTATCGAGACTGTTTCAAGTTTTGTGTAAAATCAAAAAACTGATATAAGATTTGTTGATAGTTACTAAGAGCAGAGACCAGATTTTGGTTCTCTGCTCTTAACTGCATTATACAAGAAAAATTGGGTATGTCAAATAGAACCTGCAAAAGTTCTCAGATTTTTAAGGTTCCAATTTTTCCAATCGTTCTTCGAAATATATTTCTAGCTGGGCGCGTATTTGAGCCCAATCCCTGCGACGCCCGGTCCATTTTTTCGTGATATCCATGGTAGCCAGATAAAGCATTTTTAACAGACTGTCATCGCTTGGGAATACGGTCTTGCTTTTGGTTACTTTACGAAGCTGGCGGTTGAAGCCTTCGATAGCATTTGTCGTATAAATGAGTTTGCGAACTTCATCCGGATATTTGAAATATGTCGAAAGCGTTGGCCAGCGGTCACTCCATGATTTATAAATTTTAGGATACTTACCGTTCCATTTTTCTCCAAACGACTCCAGTTCCTCTAATGCGGCAGCTTCATCTGGTGCTGCATAAACAAGTTTCAGGTCTGCCATAAGCTTTTTCAGATCTTTGTAGGATACATATTTGGTTGTATTCCGAATCTGATGTATGATGCATTGCTGGATTTCCGTTTCTGGATATACTGCCTCAATTGCCTGGGGAAAGCCATTCAATCCGTCAACACATGCAATCAATATGTCCTGTATACCACGATTTTTAATCCGTTGATAATGGACAGCCAGAATTTTGCTCCCTCGTTCTCACCAACATACATGCCGACAGTTGTTGCAAAATTTGCAACAACTGACTCTCGCTGCAGCTCGCCTTCGGAAAATACATTTTTTATATGTCTTGAAATAGTAGATTTATCTCTTCTGAAAAGATATTCTTCATTGTAATTCTTTTCTCTATAAAAACTATTACTATAATAACATGTCCGTGTGCATTTTCAAACAGCTTTTTTATCATTTGCATTATTTTTATCTTGTTTTGTTTCCAGCTTTGCCTGTTCTCTTGCAATCTTTCTCACCATAACCCCCAATCTTTTTATGATGTCAAGTTTTTCTTTGTCAAGTTTTTCAAGGGCTGTCGGTAAATCTTTTGCATGTCTGGACAGAAAATCACGTTCTTCTGAGATGGTATAATAAAGTCAATCATCCGCCCGGAGATAGAGGAAGGACAGGTACTGCAGAAAAAGGCGATGTGGATGGAGATGGAAGGGAAGTAGAGTGCCGTAAATAACATGATAGGATTAAAAGAGACTCTAATGAGAATCATTCACTCAAAGAGCCTCTTTTATTGGTTCATTTTAAAAGTTTTCGATATTCAGATGGTGAACAGCCTTTTGTTTATGAAACAGTCGGCTAAAATAAGTGGGTTATCATAACCGACAATGCGTGCAATTTCATTTACGGCGTAATTTGTGGTTTCCAATAACATCTGAGCATTAGTGATTCGGATGGAGGTGATGAACTGCATAGGTGTTGTACCGGTAAATTTTTTAAAATTCGAATAAACCAACTGACACTCATTCCTCTGGAAACAGCATATTCTTCGATGTTGATATCACGGTTATAGTTTTCGTTAAAATAGGACGCTGCAGTATCCATTTCATGATCGAGGTATTCGTTTTTTAGTACATGTTCGCACGTAAGCTCCCGGTGAAAAATAATCAGTAAATGGCGTAGCAGTAGTGTCAGCATTTCTTCGTAGTCCTCCTGACATCTTTTGTAATTCTAAAATAATTCGTTTAGAAAACACGCTCATATTCCAAAGAGGTTCCAACATGAAAGATACGCTGGTCATCCGGAAAACCATAATTTCTTAAAATCTTCTTTACATCACTTCCGGTAAAATGCACCCAGTAAACTTCTGTTTTATCAATGCCATAGTATTCATATTTCTGAAATTCCTTGGGGCGGTAAAGTACTATGTTTCCTGCTGTAACGACAGTATCGTCATCTGTGTTGTCAAAATGAAAATGAGCTCGTCCGGCTGCTATATAGATGATTTGAAAGTCAAGTCTTCCTCTGGGACGATAAGTTGGAAGCTTTGGGTGTGAGGATAGGCGATAGGTGCCACAGCTTCCTACAATAAGTGGTCGGCTTTTTGTCTTTGAAGTCGATAAGGGAGTGGTTGTGATAACCGGAATTTATATACATTTTGAGTCCTCCTTTGAAAGTGAAATATCTGACTGTTAGCAGTCAATGGTGAACCGGAGTTATAAAGTGAATGCCACCTCAAAATCCACGGTTTTTCGGTGAGAGCTACGCACATATAGTTTTAGCCCTTCCTAAATATCTGACTACAAGTAGTCAATATTTGAGAAGAACTAAAACGATGTTTACTTTAGTGTATCATTTTGTGCATATTTTGTCCATTTCTGTTTATAGACATTTTCTTTGCAAAAATGTATGATGGTTTCAAGGTAATACAAGGACGGAAGATAATGAGACACAGAAGGTATTTTATTGATCACCTAATGCGGTGAATAAAAAATATATATTAAAGGAGGATTACACAATGCTCGTACCACGCTTTTATGAAGATTTGAATGTTATGCATGACAAGACAATGCCGGCAAGGACATATTACATTCCGGCATCAGTTCGTATGAATGATCTAGTGGAGCATCGGGAAAGATCGGATCGTTTTCAGCTGTTAAACGGAGAGTGGAAGTTTCAGTATTATAACAGCATTTATGACGTAACGGAATCATTTTATGAGAAAGGCTATGATGTTTCCGGGTTTGATCAGGTAACTGTTCCGGGTGTATGGCAGATGGATGGTTATGACACGCATCAGTACACGAATATTCGTTACCCATTTCCATTCGATCCACCATATGTGCCACAGAATATTCCATGCGGAGCATATGTTCATAACTTTGAATATCACAGAGAAAAAAAGGCATCAAAAGCATTTCTGAATTTTGAAGGTGTCGATAGCTGTTTTTATGTATGGGTAAATGGTGCTTATGCCGGATACAGTCAGGTGCCTCACGCTACCAGTGAATTTGATGTAACAGACTTGTTGAATGAAGGGAAAATACATTAGCGGTTTTGGTGCTCAAATGGTGTGATGGATCGTATTTGGAGGATCAGGATAAGTTTCGGATGAGTGGCATTTTCAGAGATGTTTATTTGCTGAAAAGACCGGAAACGACAATCAGAGATTATTACATTACGACAGATGTAGAAAAAAAGACAGCGTTGTTGTGAAATTGGATATGCATTTTGTAGAACCGGTGGAAACGAAAGTTACTATAGAAGATAAATATGGAGCAGTCGTAGCAAGAGGGGAAACAGCAGAGAATGGTGTGTTAGAACTGACCGTGTTAAATCCGGTTTTATGGAATGCGGAGAATCCTTATTTGTATCAGGTTATTTTGACAATGCCGGATGAAGTGATCGTTGATCGGATTGGTTTCGGACGATTGAAATTAAGGACAAGGTTGTTTATTTTAACGGAGAAAAGATTAAATTCCGTGGAGTCAACCGCCATGATTCTGATCCGGAGACAGGATTTGTGATCGATGTCCGGCAGATCAAAAAGGATTTAATGTTGATGAAGCAGCATAACTTTAACGCTATTCGTTCAGTCATTATCCAAATGCACCATATTTTTATCAGATGTGCGATGAATATGGATTTATGGTGATTGATGAGGCGGATATTGAGGCGCATGGACCATTTATGCTGTACCGGAAGGAGGATACAGACCAGAACCGTTTTCACCATTGGAATGAAAAGATTGCAGATGATCCGGCATGGGAAAAGGCAATTGTGGACCGTGTCCAGCTTATGGTACAGAGAGACAAAAACCGTCCAAGCATTGTAATGTGGTCTATGGGAAATGAAAGTGCGTATGGATGTAATTTTGAAAAGGCGCTTGCATGGACAAAGAAGTTTGATCCGGACAGGATCACGCAGTACGAAAGTGCAAGATACCGTAATTATGATATTACCTATGATTATGACAATTTGGATCTTTACAGCCGGATGTATCCGTCACTGCAGGAGATAGAGGATTATCTGAAAAAGACGGAAGCAAACCGTTTCTGCTGGTAGAATACTGCCATAGTATGGGAAACGGACCGGGAGATTTTGAAGATTATTTTCAGATGATTCATAAGGATGACCGGATGTGTGGCGGGTTTGTCTGGGAGTGGTGTGATCATGCAATCGCACATGGAACGGCAGAAAATGGAAAGACCAGATATTATTATGGAGGGGATCATGGAGAAACCATTCATGATGGCAATTTCTGTATGGACGGGCTGGTCTATCCGGATCGTACGCCGCATACCGGACTTTTGGAATATAAAAATGTCTATCGTCCGGTGAGAATCGTATCTTATGACCAGGAAAACGGACAGATGGTTCTTCACAATTATATGGATTTTGATGATTTGAAGGATTATGTGGATGTTTTCTATGAAATGACACAGGATGGCTTGACTGTGGAAAAAGGAAAACTGGCAAATGTTGTTGCATCACCCCATAGCGATGCGGAAGTGGAGTTGAAGCTGCAGGTCCCAAATACCGGTAAGATTTATCTGAAGCTTATTTACCGGTTGAAAAAGGAAATGCCCTTGCTTGAACAGGGGTATGAATTAGGTTTTGATGAAATGAAGCTTGCAAATGAGGATGATAGAAACAGACAGGCTGTAAAGTGGCTGGAGCAGGAAAAAGTAATCGGAACCATTGCTGTTAAGGAAAACGATAAGCAGATCGTGTTACAGGCAAAAGATTTTACTTATGTTTTAGATAAGCGTACCGGATTGTTTGAGGACATGCAGTTTGCCGGAAGAAGTTATATTAACCATCCAATGGAATTGAATATTTGGCGGGCTCCGACAGATAACGATATGTATATAAAACTGGAATGGGAAAAGGCACATTATGATGCTGCCTATACCAGAGCATACCGTATAGAGGTGCTTCAGAACAAGCACGGTGTGCTGATCATGGAGCATCTGGCAGTAGTAGCTGATACCGTACAAAAGATTTTGGATGTGGAAATGACATGGAAGATCAATGAAGACGGGAAAATAGAGGCGGTTATAGAGGCAGTAAAAGATAAAGAATTCCCGGATCTGCCAAGGTTTGGAATTCGGATGTTTTTGAATAAGAAAATGGATCAGATTACTTATTTTTGGAATGGGACCACAGGAAAGCTACCGGGATAAACACCAGGCTTCCTGTCATGGATTGTTCCGTTCGAAGGTGGCTCAGATGCATGAAGATTATATTCGTCCACAGGAGAATGGAAGCCATTATGACTGTGATTATGTAGAGCTTACAAATGGTCAATGTGGAATTGCAGCAGTTTCAAAGAATCCATTTTCGTTTAACGCTTCTGTTTATACACAGGAGGAGTTGGAACGGGTATCGCACAATTATGAATTGAAAGAATCGGACAGCACCGTATTCTGTATGGATTATGCAATGAATGGAATTGGTTCAAATAGCTGCGGACCGGATGTCATGGATAAATATCGGTTTGATGAGGAAGCATTTCAGTTTCAGTTTGAATTAATTCCGTTTGTAAAAGGATAAAATTGTTTCTAAATAATAAATAGTGAAGGAGCGATTCTTATGGAGGAAAAGAAATACTTAAAATGGTACAACAAGATAGGATACGGATCTGGTGATATTGCGGGAAATGTAGTGTATGCATTCCTGACATCATTTGTGATGATATATCTGACAGATACGATTGGATTGGCATCCGGTATAGTGGGAACACTGATTGCCGTTTCCAAATTACTCGATGGATTTACAGACATCTTTTTGGATCAATGATTGATAAGACGCATAGTAAGATGGGAAAGGCAAGACCATGGATGCTGTATGGTTACATTGGTTGTGCAATTACTTGGTAGCCTGTTTTGCAGTTCCAACAAGTCTTGGCAGGACGGCACAGTATGCGTGGTTCTTTATTGCGTATACGCTGTTGAATGGCGTGTTTTATACGGCAAATAACATTGCTTATTCTGCTCTGACATCACTTGTTACCAAGAACAGTAAAGAGCGTGTGCAGATGGGTTCTTACCGTTTCATTTTGCTTTTTCAACCAGTCTTCTGATTCAAGCAGTTACTGTTGGATTTGTTGCAAAATGTGGTGGAGATGCAGCCGCATGGCGTATGGTTGCAATTATTTATGCAGTGATCGGATTAGTTGTGAATACTATTTCCACATTATCTGTTAAAGAACTTCCGGAAGAGGAATTAAATGAAGGAGACACAACAAGTGAAGAGGAAAAAAATATGGGCTGGTTCAAGCATTCAAGCTGCTGGTAAAGAATAAATTTTATCTGATGATCTGTGGTACTTATATTTTGCAGCAGTTATACAGTGCAATGATCGGTGCCGGTATTTATTATATGACCTGGGTTTTGAAAAACAAAAATCTGTTTGGACAATTTGCCTGGGCGGTAAACATTCCTCTTATCATTGCATTAATCTTTACACCAACACTGGTTGGAAAGTGGAATGGTATGTATAAGCTGAACTTGAGAGGTTACATCCTTGCCGTGATTGGCAGAGCTCTTGTTGTTGTTGCCGGATATATGGGAAGTATTCCTTTGATGATGGCATTTACAGCATTAGCAGCATTAGGACAGGGACCTTGGCAGGGGAGACATGAATGCAGTGATCGCATCTTGTTCCGAGTATACCTACCTGACACAGGGAAAGCATGTGGAGGGTACGATGTATTCCTGTACTTCACTTGGCGTTAAGATTGGCGGAGGTATTGGAACGGCGGTCGTAGGATGGCTCTTAGAACTTAGTGGCTATGTGGGAACACATGCTGTACAGCCACAGTCTGCGTTGAATATGATGCAGTTTATGTATCTTTGGCTGCCACTGATCTTTGTACTTATTATGTTTATCCTATCCAGAATGAATGTGGAGGAGACAAATGTAAAGATCAAAAAAGAAAAGGAGATGGTTTTGTGGTAACACATGATTTGAGTAAAAAAATTAAAAAATGGATTGTATGATGCAAAACTGAAAGATATCTATGTAGATGAAAAGAAGATATCGTATGAAAAGAAGCGTTATATTAAGGCGATAGAGAGTTATACAGAACATTTTGGAGAGGGAGAAGTCTTTGTCTTTAGTGCACCGGGCAGAAGTGAAATTGGTGGGAATCATACAGATCATCAATGTGGAGAGGTGCTGGCAGCTTCCATTAACAATGATGCAATAGCTATTGTACAAAATTTGGAAGAACCGTGTGTCAGAGTTATATCTGCAGGATATGAGATGATCACGATATATCTGGATGATCTATGTAGGAGAGAAGATGAGGAAGCAACAACAAATGCACTGATTCGAGGGGTATTAGCAAAAACAAAAGAATATGGGTATCAGATAGGAGGCTTTCAGGCTTTTGTCACCAGTGATGTGCTGATCGGAGCGGGATTATCTTCTTCAGCAGCGTTTGAAACATTGATGGGAACAATCCTGTCAGAACTGTTTAATGATGGAAAGATTTCGCCTATTGAAATAGCCATGATTGGGCAATTTGCAGAAAATGTATATTTTGGGAAACCATGTGGATTGATGGATCAGATGGCGTGTTCCGTTGGAAGTTTGGCACATATCAATTTTCAGAATCCGACCGCACCTTTTGTAGAGCGGCTTGAGTTTGATTTGGATGCTCAGGGATATAGTCTTTGTATTACAGATACGAAAGGCTCCCATGCTGATTTGACATCGGATTATGCAGCAATTCCGGAAGAAATGAAAAGAGCAGCAGCTTGTTTGGGAAAAGAAGTGCTTGGACAGGTTACGAGAAAAGAAGTACTTACTAATCTTCCGCGCATCAGAGAACAGACAGGAGATCGGGCAGCACTTAGAGCAATTCACTATGTGTGTGAAAATGAGCGAGTGCAAAAAGAAGTGGCAGCATTGAGAGAGAATAGATTTGGAGAATTTTTAAGATTAGTTAAAGAGTCAGGTGATTCTTCTTATAAGTATTTGCAGAATGTGTATGTGTGCCATGATGTGGAACATCAGAATGTTTCTATTGCATTGGCTGTCAGTGATATGATTTTAGGCGTGCAGGGAGCAAACAGGGTGCATGGTGGTGGCTTTGCCGGAACAATACAGGCATTTGTACCAAATGATATTGTTACATTATATAAAACAGAGATGGAAAAGGTGTTTGGAGATGGTGCTTGTGATGTACTTAAAATTCGCAAATATGGTGGAATTCAAGTGATGTAAGATACTCAAAAAAGACAAGGAGGAATGGTTATGTGTAGCATTTTAGTATTAGGTGGAGCTGGATATATTGGCTCACATACTGTTTATGAGTTGATCGAGGCAGGAAAGGATGTGGTGGTTGTAGATAATCTTGAAACAGGTTTTCGGGCAGCGGTTCATCCGAAAGCGAAGTTTTATGAAGGAGATATTCGTAACCGAGCTTTTATTGACTCTGTATTTGATAAAGAAAATATAGATGGAGTTATTCATTTTGCAGCTAATTCGCAAGTGGGCGAAAGTATGATAAAACCATTGAAATATTATAGTAATAATCTTTGTGGTACAGAAGTGCTGTTGGAGAGTATGGTTGCACATAGCGTAGATAAGATAGTGTTTTCTTCTACGGCGGCAACATATGGAGAACCGGGCGAATTCCTATTATGGAATCGGATCGTACACTTCCGACAAATTGTTATGGTGAAACAAAATTGTCTATGGAAAAAATGTTTAAATGGACGGCAAATGCACATAACTTAAGATTTGTGTCCTTGCGTTATTTTAATGCTTGTGGGGCTCATCTAATGGAAAGATTGGAGAGGCTCACAATCCGGAAACACATCTTATTCCTTTAATTTTGCAGGTGCCAAATGAAAAGAGAATGGAACGGACTACGACACAAAGGATGGTACTTGTGTCAGGGACTATATTCATGTAAACGATCTTGCACAGGCTCATATTCTTGCAATGAAGTATCTTTGTGATGGAAATGACAGCAATATATTCAATCTTGGAAATGGAGTTGGTTTTACGGTAAAGAGGTTGTGGAAACTGCGAGAAAAGTGACAGGACATCCAATTCCGGCGAAGGAAGAACCACGTCGAGCAGGAGATCCATCTATGTTGATCGCTTCCAGTGCAAAAGCAAGGGAAGTGTTAGGATGGAATCCGCAATTTGCAGATTTGGAAACAATTATCGGTACGGCATGGAAATGGCATAAAAGTCATCCAAATGGATATCAGAATGTGTAAAGGGGGGAGTGTCATGATTAATGAGTATATCAATGAACTTGTGGCGTATGGATTGAACCAGGGATTGGTTGATCCGGAAGATGAAGTATATGTGACGAATCGCCTTCTGGAATTATTTCAATTGACAGAGCATGAAGGAACAGCGAAAGAGGTTAGATCAGAAAGAGAATTGTCACAGATTTTAAATGATATGTTGGAATATGCATGTCGGCAGGGGATGCTGGAGGAAGAAACAATTACGGAAAAGGACTTGTTTGATACAAAGATTATGGGAATATTGACACCCCATCCCTCTGTGGTTCGCAGGCAGTTTTGGGATAAATACAATATATCTCCTAAAGCTGCAACCGATTTTTATTATCAGTTTAGCCAGGCAACAAATTATATTAGAAAAGATCGAATTGCAAAGGATGAGAAATGGACAGCAAATACAGAATTTGGTGCAATGGATATAACCATCAATTTATCAAAACCGGAAAAAGATCCTCGTGATATTGCAAAAAGGCAGGAAAAGCAAAAAAAATCGGGGTATCCGAGTTGTTTGCTATGCAAAGAAAATGAAGGTTACGCCGGACATATTTCTCATCCGGCAAGACAAAATCACAGAATTATTCCGATTACATTGTGTGGAGAACAGTACAATTTACAGTATTCGCCGTATGTGTACTATAACGAACATTGTATTGTTTTCAATGATCGGCATATTCCAATGAAAATTGATAAAGCGGTTTTTGCCAAATTGTTGGATTTTGTGCGGCAGTTTCCACATTATACGGCAGGATCGAATGCAGATCTCCCGATAGTAGGTGGTTCTATACTGAGCCATGATCATTTTCAAGGAGGCGGATACGAATTTGCAATGGCAAAGGCTCCATATGAGACGGAATTTTCATTAAAACAATTTCCGGACGTTCATGCAGGAACTGTAAAATGGCCTATGTCTGTTATTCGTCTACAAAGGGAATAATACAGAGTCATTGGTAGGGGCTGCTGACTGCATCCTGTCTTGCTGGCGTGGATATACAGATGAAAAAGCATTTATTTTCAGCGAAACCAATGGAGTACCACATAACACGATCACACCAATTGCAAGAAAAAGAGGAGATCTGTTTGAATTAGACCTAGTGTTACGAAATAATATTACCACAGAAGAGTTTCCGTTAGGTGTGTATCATCCACATCCGGAATATCACCATATAAAAAAAGAAAATATTGGTTTGATCGAAGTGATGGGACTGGCAGTTCTCCCGGCTAGATTGACAAATGGAAATGGCGGAGCTGGAACGTAGAATTCTGCAGAATGAGGATCTGCGGGAAAGCGATTTGACCAAAACGCATGCGGATTGGGCAGAAAAATGGCTGCCAAACTATGAAATAACAGAAGAGAATATTCATGCAATCGTGCAAAAGGAAATAGGAATTGTTTTTGCAAAAGTTTTGGAATGTGCAGGTGTTTATAAGAGAACACCGGAAGGACAAGCTGCCTTCAAAAAATTTTTGGAGTGCATATAAAAAAAGGACCATTTCACATTTGTGAAGTGGTCTGCTTTTTTCAGTATTCAGTTTTCACAAATAGTCCTTTTAGCCAGATTATGCATGATATACATGTTCAAAGTATTCTTCATAGAAAGCTAAAAGGTTGTTCATATAGTTTTTGAATCTGCTCATTTTGTATTCCTCCTTTCCTTGTTTGCAAGTTCATTATAGGACAGGCTGGATAAGAATGCTTGCCAAATTAAAAAGAAAATGTAGACAAATGTTGCAGAGGAAATCAACAATTAAGTAATAAAGGGGAGATGTATCAATGCATTTGACGTTTAAGGAAACAAAGGAAGAGGTATATGCGGCGCAAAGAGTGTCAAAACATGTATCTCCACATTTACATAATGCATTGGAGATTGTGTGCGTAACGGAAGGAACACTTGAGATGGGAGTGGGGCAGGAATTATATCATATGGAAAAGGGTGATATCGGATTTGTCTTTTCTGATATTATTCATCATTATCAAGTGTTTTCAGAAAAAACGAGCCGAGCGGATTATATCTTGGTTCCGTCTTCTTTTGCAGGTGTATTTAAAGATAAAATACAAGGGTATGCTCCTAAATATCCGGTTATTCGTGCGGGGCAGATTGAACCAGATGTTTATAATGCAATTCAGGCGATTATCCAAATGGAAGAAAACGAACCTATGATTGTTCAAGCTTATGTTCAAATTGTGCTGGCAAGATGTATAGGAAAAATGGAATTGGTGGAAAAAAGTTGCGTGGGGAGTGATGATTTGATATACAGAACAGTATCTTATGTGTCGGGAAATTTTAGGAAAAAATTTTCTCTAGAGGAGATGGCACATGATCTTGGAGTAAGTAAGTATGTCTTGTCACGAGTATTTTCTAAAACATTTCATCGTAATTTCAATCAGTATCTTAATGATGCCAGATTGAGCTATGCATGTACAAGGCTAGTGAATTCGGGAGATACAATTCTTGATATCTGTTTGGATAGTGGCTTTGATAGCCAGAGAACATTTAATAGAGCGTTTAAGGAACGCTATAGAATTCCGAGCGAATATCGAAAATTAAAACGATAAGCAGGTTAAGGACAGATTTCAAGAAAATTAAAAACGATTTATTTTGATAAGCGGATGTGGTAAAGAGATATGTTCTTTGAAGGGAAGCGTAAGCTTCCCTTTTTGAATTCAGGCTCATAACGTTTGTTCGTGTTTGCCATTTTAATCACCTTCACTTTCATTTTGATTATATCATTTATTCCAGTGTTGGTGTTACAACTTTATTATACCATCTCAGTTACCTGTGGATTTTTTTTGTTATAAAGGAAAACAGATACTAGAAAATTCAATTTAAGTACCAAATATATCATAGAATAATCTTACAGATAGGGTTATAATTAAAATACTATTTTAATCAATTTAGAAGGAGGCAATTATGCAAATAGCAAGTAGAAAAGTAATCGCAGTCCTTATGGTTTCGGCTCTTTGTATCACAACACTATCCAGTGCCGGAAGTGATGTAGAAGCAAAGGCTAAGGCTTCTCTTAAGACCAAGAAGATTTCTGTTAAGGTTGGAAAGAAAAAGAGTATATTGATCAAGAATAAAACTAAGAAATATTCTTATTCTTTTACCAGCAGTAACAAACAAGTGGCAAAAGTAACATCAAAAGGGAAGGTTACCGGAATTAAAGCTGGAAAAGCGACTATAACAGTAAAAGAAGTTTTGAAAAAAGGTAAAAAGAAGAAAAGAACATTGGGAAAGGTTAAAGTTACGGTAACTGGCATGAAAAAGAAGAATGTAGCAACGCCAACACCGGAAACGGTAAACAAGGCAGCACCAACAGCAGAGGTAAAAACAACACCTACAGCGACACTGTCTGCAACAGCACCGGTTGAGCCGACAGCATCAGCAACGCCAGCCGCAACGGAGACTGCAGCACCAACACCGATCGTAACACCACGTCCAACATTGGCGCCCGGTATGCCGGAATTAGATAAGAACAATCTTGCTGTAGCGGACTATCCGGGTATTGCATCCGATGTGCCGGATCTGGATATAATTCGTGTTGGTCAGAACTACTACATGGTAAGTACAACGATGAACCTTGTTCCTGGTGTCCCTGTTATGAAGTCGACAGATCTTGTTCATTGGGAAATTGTAAACTATGCATGTAACCGTTTCCCGGACAAGGATTTATTTAATCTTGAGAACGGACAGCAGACATATAAGAATGGTTCCTGGGCAGCATCAATAAAATACAATGAAAAACAAAACTTTTCTATGTAATCTACAATGTTAACTATGATGGTTTTTATTGTTACACGACACCGGATATCGAAGATGGTACGTGGAAAGCATATTACATACAGACAAGTTTCCATGACCCGGCATTGATCTTTGACGGTGACGGAATGTATGTTATCTACAATGGAAATAATATTCAGAAGATTTCTTTAAAAGAATCATCGGCAGAAGGTGGAATTGGAAAAGTTGTAAAAGAAGGCGGTTCAAGAGCGCTGTTTAATAAGACATTGGGCGGATTCAACTGGTCTTTATGGGAAGGTGCTCATGCTTATAAGATTGGTGATTACTATTACCTTATGATCATTGGTTCTTATGGAAGCTGGTTCCGCAGAGAAGTATGCTATAGAAGTAAAAAATTGTATGATAGTAAGGCGTCAGACTGGGAAGCTCAATTGATCTTTGAAGGCTCTACATATGAGTATGGAACCGGTATCGCACAGGGTGGTATTGTGGACACGATCTATGGTGACTGGTATGGATTCCTTTTCCAGGATCATGATGGTCTTGGTCGTGTTCCGTCTATACTTGCTGTAAACTGGAATTATGTTGATACAAAGACTAACAAGTCTTATCCAGACTGGCCGATGATGGGTTACTATGATGATAAAGGAAACTTTGTAAATTGTCTTGGAACAAACCAGAAGGTTCAGAATCCACTTACTATCCAGTTGAATAAGAGTGATAAGGAAAGTTACATTGTTGGTGATGATGACTTCTCCTATCCGGATTTTAAGGAAGGTGACAGCCTAAAAGAAAGTATGGCAGTGGAACCATAATCCGGATGACGCCAACTGGTCAGTAACAGAAAATCCTGGTTATTATCGAATTAAAAACGGTAAGGTAGCAGGGAATATCTGGTTTGCAAAGAAACTCTCTGACACAAAGAACGGTAGGGCCTAACTTTACATCAGAGACATGCGTTTTGACAGAAAATATGAAACCGGGTGATTATGCAGGTCTTGCTGCAATCAGTGCACACTATGGAATGGTTGGTGTAAAATGCGATGAAAATGGTAACCGTTACGTATTCAGGGCTGCAATAGTAATACGAATAGTGGTGCAAAGGCGAAGAAAGAGGATAAGATAGAAGAAAATGCTGTTTCTGAAGAAAAGATCGAAGGAAACGCACCAGTATATCTTAAGATTGAGTATGCCTTTAATACAGGCAATACAAGAGCAGATAGAGCAAACTTCTTCTATAGTTTAGATGGAGAGAATTGGAAGAGCATAGGCGAAACATTCTCACTTGATTTGATACTGCGACAACATTTATGGGAACAAGAAGCTGGCTTGTAAATTATGCAACAAAAGAAGCTGGTGGATATGTTGATTTTGATTATTACAAAGTAAAATAAAATGATACCATTTCTGCCGGCAAGATTGTCTTGCCGGCAGTTTTTTATTGTGCGCCTTGCGGCGCACGTTTCTAATGGGTGAAAGTCCCTAATCCGCCCTAGTAGTGGGAAGGATACAGCCAAAGACAAGGGTGTCCATCGTGAGGTGGAATCTGAAGGAAGTCGGATGGCAAATCTCTGGTCTGACGAACGGTTCAGTGTATTTGCAGCGACGGGATATAATGCTGTGCTGGGAGTACAGTTGTTTCGGATGAAATTTTCAGAATAGGATTTGCAGAAATATACATAAAGGAAAGGAATGAGTGAGAATGAGCAATATTGTTGTTTTAATGGGAAGTGTGCGAAAAGGCGGCAATACGGATCTGCTTGTACAGGCATTTGCGGAGGGAGCCGAGAAAAATAATACGGTTGAAATAATTTCCGCAGCCGATTACAAAGTGAACCCTTGTATTGGATGTAATACCTGCTTTGAAAGAGAGGGAAACAGGTGTTTTCAGGAGGATGACATGCAGGAAATTTATGGGAAATTGAAAGAGGCAGATGTACTCGCGATTGCTTCGCCTGTATATTTTTATGGCGTCAGTGCGCAGTTAAAGGCAATTATTGACAGACTGCACACACCTATGCGAAATGAATTTAGGATTAAAAAACTGGCATTGATATTAGTAGGTGCAGCCACTTTGCCGGAGCTGTTTGATTCGATTAAGGTACAGTATCAACTGGTGTTAAATTATTTTAAACTTGAAGATGCGGGAATGGTACTTGTGAGAGGGGCAAAAGATAAGGGGATGTGAAAAATACAGAAGGATTAGAGGAGGCTTATCAACTGGGTTTGTCGATTATTTAGCCGGATGACACGATTCGTATCGCCGATGTGACGGGGCTTTTGAAAGACTTTTTTGTACATAAAAGGATTGTACGCAAAAGAGAAGATCTAATGGTTTCTCTTGACAAGTTACCTTTCGGTAAATATAATATAAGGTAACCAAACGGTAACTTATAATTTTAAACGCCTATGCATAGACGGGATTGCAATAAACCTAATGTGCAGGGGAATTTTGATGTGAAAAAACTTCATGGAGCATATCGTTTTTATGATGAGTATTATGGTTAAAACTGCCGGGAAAGCATTAGTGGAAAAAGCAGATCGTACTCAGGAGGAAAATGATATGCTGGATATGATGTTAAATGGCGGAAAACGTGTGACAAAGCAGAATTTGAACACGGTCATTGACTGGTATAAAAACAGTTATTTGCAGGAGGCAGAAAATGAAAGATAAGATTTATCCAAGAACTTCAGATAAGCAGACGGTTTATCTGAAAAATGTTGTAAATAATCCCAATATAGAAGTTGGAGATTATACGATGTACAACGATTTTGTACAGGATCCAATAGATTTTGAGAAGAACAATGTTTTGTATCATTATCCGGTTAATCAGGATAAACTGAAAATAGGAAAATTTTGCTCGATTGCGTGCGGAGCAAAGTTTTTATTTACAAGTGCTAATCATACAATGAAATCGTTGTCAACTTATCCATTTCCGATCTTTTTGAAGAATGGCAATTGGATGGAAAGGATATTTGCGATGCGTGGGATAATAAAGGGGATATTGTGATTGGCAATGATGTGTGGATTGGTTATGAAGCGGTCATTCTTTCCGGTGTGACGATTGGAGATGGTGCAGTGATCGGCAGCCGGGCGGTTGTCACAAAAGATGTCGAACCTTACACAATTGTTGGAGGGGTTCCGGCAAAGCCCATCCGTAAACGTTTTGATGAGCAGATGATAAAGAAACTGGAAAAAATTGGATGGTGGAATTGGGATGAAGAACAGATTCGGCAGAACCTTGAGGCGATACAAGTTGGAGATGTTGATGCATTGAGCAGGTTCAAAATACAATAAAGTCAATACAGCAGTCTGCCCTCTTTCGTATACCCATTTACGCCATTTGTCAAAAGATAATCTTCTCCACCACGGATCGCATCGCAGTAGTCATGAATGTCTTTTAGTTTTCGCCGGAATGCGACGCCGCCACCGAATAACGCGGTATTGTGAATGTCGAACCGGCGGTCATTGGCAGGTGGTATTTTTGTGGCATAGGCGATTGCTTTTTCGTCAAATTCCGGGTTGTTGTGGCTGAGGCTTTTCGGATGGGAGTGGGTGGCATTGATGCCCTCTACGCCATCGACATATTTTGGAAATAAACGAATTTCCGGGATGTACGGTTCTTCACGAAACGGATGGGCGTGGATAACCATTCCACCGGCTTCATGTATCCATTCATATTGTTCCTCGATCGTGGCATTTTCAATTTCAGGGTGGGAAATGAGCCATTCAAGAGTGATGCCATATACTAAAAATTCGGTACCCCGGTAACCGGCTTCGTAGCCAAAAGAAAACGTCGAGTCCTATTTTTCACCCCATTTCCTGGTTTCCGCATATTTTTGGAGCGGGCCAGGCAGATAATATTCGCGGATCCATTTTTCCCACGGCAGAGACGGGTCAAGGGAAGGGAAGAAAATCTTGACAAGTAACCGAACGGTAATGATGTATATGAGTTTGACGACTTAATACATCACAAAACAAAGGAGAGTTTTTATAACATGAGTAAAAGAAACCATTTAAAGGAACGCTTAAATAAAAAACTTGAAGCAATTACATTCGAGACATTAATTGTCGGTGTCGATATTGCAAAGCATAACCAGTGGGCAAGATTTGTAGATTGCCGTGGCATTGAGCATAATAAGGCTCTTAAATTTGAAAATAATCGGAATGGTTTCAATGCTATCTTAACAAGGATTTATGAAATTTGCAAAGCAGGAAGATTTCAATAAGGTTATTGTTGGTAAGTGTATGGATAAACAAGGCAACTGATTTATTAACAATGAATTGATACCGTCAAAGGTATTGAGATAAATTTCAAAAATATATCGGAGAGATATATTGACAAATTTCAAATATTGAGATAGGGCATCAGGGGCAGCTGTCATTGTGATCGCGGCCATTGCCACTCCTATTGCAAAATCCCAGCAGGCAAGGAAGTCTGGTGCTATGTTATGTCCGGCGGAGCCCTTTTGAAAAATAGCAGTAATGGAAATAGCAAAGAATTGTGGGGTGGAAAAGAGGATTTCCATGACAAAATGTGTCATTCTCATTTGGTAAAATTTAGATAATGGTAATTATTCGAAATGCGAATAAGGGCGTCGGGAGTCCTGAATCGTTACATATAATAGTTTTGCCGGTATAGAAAGGGATTTTTTGTTATGGATGTTTATTCTTTGATCAATTCAAAAGACATTGCGGAATATTTGCGGGAAATTCACTATGAATTCAACTCGCTGGAGACAGCGCGGCTTATTTGGAAAAATGATTATCTTACCTTTGACGAAAAAAAAGAAGAAGTGGCACGAAGTGATCGAGACGATGCCCGACTGCGAGGTGTCGGAGCGTGAAGGATGGCATACAGGCTGGAAAGTCTTCATCAGATGCTGCAAGAGTATATGGATCTGGTGGATGAGATCCGGGGGAAGATTTTGAGAAAAGACCCGGAACCACGGGAAATATGTTTATCAAAATTCGTATTATGATGAAATAGAGCAGTATAAAAGAGCGCGTGAAGTTTTTCCGGATTTTCAGAAGCTGCGCGGAGGATGCGAAAGAGGACGTTTTCTATGTTGATCTGCCGGTCGTTACGTATTGGTTGGAGAGACAGGCAGTGCAGGATGTAGAGGACAGAGTTATCTTGACATACCGGAAAGATGGGGCTTTTATGAATGTGTTTGAAAAGTATAAGGGTACAACGAAGGAGAATGACCTGCTTTGCAACAGTTTTGAAGGTATTTGGCTGGATATCCCGACGCCGTTTAAAAAGGGGATATTGTGTGGAATCCACGTAATCCGGATCCCGAGGAAAGAATTGTCGTCGTAGACGGGGTATCCAATTGGGGCGATACGGAATTGCTGCAGAAAAGCGGGGATTCTTCGGACATGTATGTCTATGGCTATCTTCCTATGGCGGATGGGTCCGTCTTTTATCATCCGCTAATGCGGAATAATTATATGGATATGGAATATTATCACGGAACATTTCAGGAGCATGAGAAGATTCTGAAGGGGCTGAGTGCTTATTTAAAAGGAAAAATTTCCCTGTATCAATTTTTAATCTTATATCGTAAGTCGTTATTGGATATGTTGCCAAAGGGGATTCCGTTAGATCAAATTATTGGGGGAGAGGTTGATGTGTAAAAATTGAATACAACTCAAAAGGCTTGACAAGCGAAGAACGACTTAGTATCATGGAAGAAGAACGAATTCAGGAATTGATGAAAAAATTGTAAGGATACAACTGAGAGGAGAACAAACATGCCTGTTTTTGATTTTACCCACACTCCGGATGCCGGAAAAGCGCCGGAATGTACATATACAATATTTCAGTCCAATGAGAAAAATCCGACGGTGGATAACCCGCTCATGGTCTTAGAAACATTGGAGGAAGGAAGCTGCCATCATCCGATCGGATTGATCACGAATCCGGTGAAAAAAGACAGCATTTGAATATCAGGGAGAAAATGGTACGGTGAGTGCTAATATACTTCGCATGGACGCACGTTTTACCGGTCTTTTTTTAAGTGGCTTGGGGAAAACCATATTAAAGTGCGCCTTTCCGGAGAAAATACAGCCGAAGGGTATGCGGTTTATAAAGTACGCGAGGGCAGTTTTGGCGGCGGTACGAAACTTTCTGCAGAAGACGGATTTTTGCAATTTATGATCGGACGGCTGCTTGCCAGCGATGCGCCGGAGATCGATGAACTTGAGGACGAAGAGGAAGACGGCGATGATATGAAGCTTACCAGCCTTCAGAGTATCGTCGATTTTATGAATTGCGCCGGAAGAACATTGCCGGACAATGTGCGGCTTTGGGCGAGAAGAAATCTTGCCGTGGCAAGATCAAGCGAAGTGACAGAGGAAGAAAAGAGACATGCCCAGAGAGCGCTGTCCATCATGATGAACATTCAGTGGAAGGGCAATTACTTCGAAGCCATTGATCCGGATGAGGCGAGACGAATCCTGGATGAGGAATTGTACGGGATGGAATCCGTGAAACAACGTATTATCGAGACGATCATTCAGATCAATCGTACACATACACTGCCGGCGTATGGTATTTTGCTTTGTGGCCCGGCAGGTACCGGAAAATCGCAGATCGCGTATGCCGTAGCACGTATTCTGCGGCTGCCGTGGACGACACTGGATATGAGTTCGATCAACGATCCGGAGCAGCTTACCGGAAGTTCACGTATTTATGCGAATGCAAAAGCAGGTATTATCATGGAAGCCTTTGCAATGGCAGAATCTTCCAATCTTGTATTTATCATCAATGAGCTGGATAAGGCAAATTCCGGAAAAGGAAATGGAAATCCGGCAGACGTGCTTTTGACCTTATTGGACAATCTTGGATTTACGGACAACTACATTGAATGTCGTATTCCGACCGTAGGAGTGTATCCGATCGCGACGGCAAATGACAAGGAAAATATCAGTGCGCCATTGATGTCACGTTTTGCAGTTATTGATATACCGGACTATACGATCGAAGAAAAGAAAACCATCTTTTCCCAGTTTGCCCTTCCGAAAGTGCTGAAACATATGAGCATGCAAAAAAAGAAGAATGTATCGTCGGCGAAGATGCCTTGGATGCCATTATGGAAAAATACCAAGGAACGACGGGAATCCGTCCATTGGAGCAGGCAGCAGAACATCTTGCGGCACATGCGTTGTACCAGATCGAAGCAAATCATGTGGAAAAAGTAGAATATACAGCGGCGATGGTAAAAGAACTGTTGGACATTGAATAACAAGGGAGGGAGCCGATGCGGTTACTGCATTTGTCAGATCTTCATCTCGGAAAACGAGTGAATGAATTTTCGATGGTGGAAGATCAGCGTTATATATTACGGAAAGTGCTGGAGATCATTGACGAGGAGAAACCGGATGGGGTGATGATCGCGGGAGATATTTACGATAAATCTGTGCCAAACGAAGAGGCAGTAAAACTTCTTGGCGGATTTTTATCAAACCTTGCAAAAAGGGAACTGCAGGTGTATATCATCAGTGGAAACCACGACTCTGCGGTTAAACTTGCATTTGCGTCAGATTTGATCGACCGCAGCGGAATTCATTTTTCCCCTGTGTATGAGGGGAAGGTGGAACCGTTTTCTTTGGAAGAAAATGGGGATGAAATCAATATTTATATGCTTCCGTTTGTTCGGCCAATTACTGTCAAAACGGTATTTCCGGAGGAAACTGACAATATCAAAAATTATTCTGATGCGTGCCGTGTGGCAATTGACCACATGGACGTTGACGAAACAAAATGCAATATTCTGATCGCGCACCAGTTTGTGACCGGGGCCTCCCGCTCGGATTCGGAGGAAATGATCGGGGGACTGGATAACGTCGATGTTTCGGTGTTTGATGCCTTTGATTATGTCGCACTTGGGCACATTCATGGTCCGCAGCGGGTAGGAAGAGATACGGTCCGCTATAGCGGAACTCCGCTTAAATACTCCTTTTCTGAGGCCAATCATCATAAATCCGTGACGATATTAGACATCGAAGGGAAAACGATTGCGATACGTACGGCTCCGTTGATTCCCAAACATGATATGCGGGAAATCAGTGGAACATTTGAAGAATTAACCAAAGAATCTTTTTATCAAGACCAGAAAACCGACGATTATCTTCACGTCACATTGACAGATGAGGAAGATATTCCGGATGCGATGGGAAAACTTCGAAAAATTTACCCAAATCTTATGAAATTGAATTATGATAATACGCGGACCAGGCAGGATCAACTGGTGGAAAAGGGCGCGGATGTGGAGCATAAACAGCCGATCGAATTGTTTGAAGAATTGTATGAGATGCAGAATAATCAGCCGATGAATGAAGAGCAGCGCGCGTTCGTGCAGGATATGATGAAAACCGTGTGGAAGGAGTGAGGATATGAGACCGTTATATTTGACAATGACAGCATTTGGACCGTATGCGGATACAAAAAACTGGATATGGGAAAATTAGGAAATGACGGATTGTATCTGATCACAGGAGATACGGGAGCCGGCAAAACTACGATATTTGATGCCATCTGCTATGCTTTGTACGGAAGACCGAGCGGAGAAAACCGTGAGGAATGGATGCTTCGTTCCACGTACGCCGACAGTGACACGAAAACGGAAGTGCGTCTTGTCTTTTCGCATCGGGGACAGACCTACGAGGTGGCAAGAAATCCGGAATACGCCAGAAAAAAAACAGCGTGGAGAGGGCATGACGACCGAAAAAGCCAATGCGGAACTGATTCTGCCGGATGGCGTCGTGGTATCGGGGAAAAAAGGAAGTAACCACTGTGATAGAAGACCTGCTGGGCGTGGACAGGGAGCAGTTTACCCAGATCGCGATGCTCGCGCAGGGAGATTTCCTGAAACTTTTGATCGCGCCGACATCGGAGAGGCAGGAGATTTTTCGCCGTTTATTTCAGACGGAGCGTTATCTGAATCTGCAAAAGAAACTTTCGGGCGAAGCAAAGCAGTTGTACGGAAACTGCCAGGACCTTAGAAAGAGCATGGAGCAGTATATTCAGGGGATTTTATGTGAGGAAGAAAATGTATTATTTTTGAAGTGGAAAAAGCAAAAAAGAAAGAACTTCCAATCGAAAAAGTATTGGAAATACTGAGCAAATTAGAACAGGAAGATGTCGAAAAGGCTCGAAAAATAAGAGAAAACGAGACGAAAATAGACGAAGAATTAGAAAACGTAAATGCAAAGATCGGGCAGGCAGAGCAGATAGAAAAAATGCAAAAAGAATTGCAGGAAGCCGGAGAGCAGATTCAGACTCTGCGCGAAGAAAGAGAACTTGCAAAACAGCAGCGGGAGCAGGCGAAAAAGAGCAGGAGGGGACAGAAGAATTTCTGCGTCAGGCGACGGAGATTCATCTGGAACTTCCAAAGTACGAAAAAGTGGAAGAACTGGAGAAGATAATTCAGAATGCGGGGCATTCTGCCGAACGGATTAAAACCCAATTATTGGAAAAAGACAAAGGCATAAAAGACCTTGAAATAGAACTGGAAAAATACAGACAAGAATTGCAGATGCTCGCAGATACCGGGGAATTGCAGGAAAAATTACGACATGAAATAGAGCGGTTAAACGAAAAATACAGAAGATCAAACAGATCAAAGCAAAACAGAAAGATCTGACAGAACGGGAAAGTGAAGCAAGGGAAGCACAGAAACAATACCTTGCGGCAGACGAAGCCTATAAGAAGGAAAAACAGGTATATGAACGGATGGATCAGGCCTATCGTGACGGACAGGCGGGGTTATTGGCAAGTCGTCTGGTGGAAGATATGCCATGTCCGGTCTGCGGTTCATTGAGTCACCCGAAACTGGCAGAACTTTCGAGCGAAGTGCCACATGAGGAGGAACTTAAAAAGGCGAAAATGTCGTGCGAGCGAGCTTATGAAAATGTGAATGAGAAGGCAAAACAGGCAAACATTTATCATACCAAAGCAACAGAGGCAGCGAGCCATCTGACGGAGGAACTTTCGCAGTTGTTTGGTAAGGTGACGGACGCGGACGAGCAGATCGCGGCATTGGAAAAAGAGACAAAAGAGAAGCTTTTGAAAAGACAGAACGAATTGTCAGAAGAAGAGAAGAGAATACAGAGAAAAGTTTGGTTAGAGAAAAAAAAATTCCGGAAAGTGAAACTGCTTATGAGAAAGAAAAACAAAGCAGGGAAGAACTTGTGGCATCTCAGATCAAGGCGACGGAAACACTTGAAAATGCGAAGAAACAAAAGCAGGAAATAGTGGCAGATCTGCGTTTTCCGGCTACCGGGAGGCGGCGCAGAAAGAGCAGGAAATCCGAATTTCAGTCAAGAAAAAGCAGGAAAAATTTGACAGTGCTGACAAGACATATCAGCAAAAAGTCAGGCGGTTTCTGCGATGCAGGGAACGATCGATGGACTTCAAAAAGCGATTGAAACGGCAGAAACCATAGATCTTCCGGAATTTTTGGAACGCCAGAAGACTTTGATGGGGAAGCGGACGATATTTGACGAAAAAATGAAAGAAATCCATACGCGCCGGAAAACGAACGCGGGCATTCAGGAAAATATAAGTAAAAATGCAGGTGAACTTTTGGCGCAGGAGAAAAAAAATATGCGTGGGTCAATGCACTTTCTGCGACGGCAAACGGAACATTGACGGCGAAAGACAAAATCAGTCTCGAAACCTATGTACAGATGACGTATTTTGATCGTATCATTTACCGCGCGAATCTACGGTTTATGAAAATGTCCGATGGACAGTATGAGTTAGAGCGCGTGCGGGAAGCGGAGAATAAGCGGAGCCAGAGCGGATTGGAATTATGTGTTATCGATCATTATAATGGCACACGGCGAAGTGTCAAGTCGCTTTCCGGCGGGGAGTCGTTTATGGCATCGTTGTCATTGGCGCTGGGGCTCTCCGATGAGGTGCAGGAGTCGGCAGGCGGAATCCAGATCGACACGATGTTTGTCGATGAAGGATTTGGCTCGCTCGATACTGAAAAACACTTCCACTGGCATACAAGGCGCTGGTCGGAATTACCGAAGGACATAAGCTGGTCGGTATCATATCGCATGTGTCGGAATTGAAGGAAAAAATCGACAAACAGATTGTCGTAACGAAAGATACGACGGGACGCAGCGACGTTTGTATCCGGGTATGACAAAATAGTTACATCACATTTAATAGATAAGAAAGACTCATCAAAAGTACCAGAAATACGAGGCTGCTTATCGTGAAATACAAAAGATAAGCACCTTTTTTTTCAGGCATTTCTTTGGCTAAAAATTTGAATGAAATCAGGCTTGCCATGGAGGCAATCAGCGTGCCTAGTCCACCAAGATTTACTCCGATGATCAAGTCGGCATATTGACGAGTAAATCCTGACAAAAGAATTGCAGCGGGAACATTACTCATAAACTGGCTGGCAAGGATTGCAGTAAGCGTTTCATGTCCATTGATAATATTAGCAACGGTATCATGAAAAAACGGAATTCGCCCAATATTTCCGATAAAGATAAAAAAGGGCGGTAAATGTGAAAAGAAGAGAATAATCAATTTTCTTAAAAGTTTTCCGACTGTAGCCAATCATGCTGATAAGGACAATATTTAAAGTGATTTTCCACGGTATCACATGAAGAACAGTAAGCAGGCAGGTCAGAAAAAGGAGAGAAAAGCCGAGAACGGAAAGCGGACTTTGAATGGATGCCTTTTTTTCAAAAATTTACCTGAATAGCACTCGATTCCCGGCGGCATATAATAAGAATCCATGCACAGAGAAGGAGAAGCGAAACGAAAGTAAAAGGCAGCATAAGCAGAAGAAAAGAGCCGATATTGCTGCCGGATTTTTTCATAAAGATATAGATTTTGTGGATTGCCGAAGAATTTACCAGGCGAGATATCTGAGTGGAATCGTGGCAGGGATGAATACAAAGTCCGGAAAGATCGGATATGTTGCGGCGATGGATTCGTCAAATTCCGAAGTGACGGGAGGCGTGGATGCCTTTGCACTTGGGATTTATTCAGTAAATCCGGACGCCAAAGTGTACGTGAAAGTGACGAACAGCTGGTACGATCCGAAAGCGGAAAAAGCCGCGGCTGCAAAACTTTTTGGATATGGGCTGCGACGTCATTGCACAGCATTGTGACACTTCCTATCCGCAGACGATGGCACAGGAAAAGGGCGTGTATGGTATCGGTTACAACTCGGATATGAGCAAAGAGGCACCGAAAGCATGCCTTTGCAGCGTGATCTGGAACTGGAGTGCGTATTATACGTCGGCAGTGCAGAGCGTGATCGACGGTACTTGGGACGGTTCGAACTATTACGGCGGAATGAACGAAAATCTGGTGGGAATCACAGAACTTTCCGGTTTTTGTAAAGAGGGAACGGCGGAAAAAAGTGGAAGAGGCGAAAAGCAGATTTTATCCGGTGAAAATGGCGTCTTTGACGGCGTAATCGAGACAAACGACGGAAAAACGGTTGGAAAAGAAGGAAAGACATTGGATGATAAGACGATTACCGGTGGGATCAACTGGTATTTTAAAACCGTAGAAGTTGTAAAATAGAACAGGAGGGGAGCCAATGAAAATTAAGAAAAAGATACTGATATTGGCAATCGGACCGGTATTGCTGCTGGGTATCGTGTCTATGGCACTGACCCCTTACGATGATGCGCGGTTCGATGCTGGATGAAATTCAGGAAGCGCTGAAAGGAACAGCGGCTTCGACGCTTGCGGCGTATGACCAGAACGCCGGACAGTATATACAGTCTACAAATGGCGACGTGTGGAAGGGCAGTTACAATGTATCGAAATCCGACAGTTTGGTGGACCGGATCAAGGAAAACACCGGCATGGACGTCACATTTTTCTACGGAAAAACGAGGATCATGACTTCGGCGAAAGATAAAAACGGTGACCGCGTGCTTCAGTCGGAAGCCGGTGAAACGATCGTAAAACAGGTGCTGCAGGGAAAAGAAAGAATATTTCAGCGATGCAGTATCCATCGAAGGAACATTGAATTACGGCTATTTTATGCCGGTATATCAGGAAAATTCTGACAGTGACGTCGTGGGAATGGTATTTGTAGGAACGAACAAACAGCAAAAAGATGCCATCATCAATCAGATGCTTATTACGATCGCGATTGCGGTTGGATGCATTATGCTTGTATGTATCGGTGTTGCAATGAAACTGGCATCTTCCATGAGTAAGAATATCAATACGAGTGTACATTTGGTACGGACGATCGCCGAAGGAAATCTGGAAGTCGATGTAAAAGAAAAAATATTGAAGCAAAAAGATGAAATCGGCGACCTTTCGCGGGCCACTGTGGCGCTACGCGATACGATGCAGTCGATCATACTGGAAATCTCTGACAATGCAAAAGCCTTGTGGCAGCCTCGCAGGTACTTGAAAAGGCGGCAGAAGATACCGGTTATACGATGGATAACGTTCGGGAAGCGGTTCATACTGTCGTTCACAATTCGGAAGAACAGGCAGAAAATTCAAGGGATACCTCCCTTCATATGAAGCTGATGGGGGATACGATCACGAAGACTTCTATCGAAGTAGAATCTCTTAATGAGACAGCGGCTTTGATGCAGGAATCCAGCGAAAAAGCGGCAGAGACAATTGCAAATCTGTGCAGTATCAATGAGCAGGTAGAAGCGATGATAAAAAATGTGCAGGAGCAGACAAATCAGACGAATATGTCGGTGCAGAAAATTCAGGAAGCGACGGCATTTATCGCATCCGTGGCAGAAGAAACCAATCTTCTCAGTCTCAATGCTTCGATTGAAGCGGCGAGAGCCGGTGAGAGTGGTCGTGGGTTTGCTGTCGTTGCCAATCAGATTAAAAACGCTGTCGGAGCAGTCCAATGCTTCCAGTGGTGAGATTGAAAATACGGCAAAACAACTGTATGAGGATTCGCATCACGCGGTAGAGAGTATGCAGCAGATGCGTGAGACGATTAACAGCCAGAGTGCCAGTATGGAAGCGACGCAGAGGGTGCTGCAGGAAATGATGGAAGAAATTGGGGATTCTATGCAGCGGATGTCGCAGATGAAGCAGAGTACGGGCGAACTTGAAGAAGTGCGGAATGAAATTCTGGCTTCGATGGATGCTCTCTCAGAATTTGCACAGAACAATCTGGCAAGTACGAAACAAACATATGAACAGACAAATGAAGTGGCGGATACATTTGAAAAAGTCAATTCCAGTGCGGAAGAACTTCGCTCGATCGCGGCGAAACTGGCAGACAGTATCCGGTATTTTAAGATAGAGAAATGAAGAACAAAACGAATTTTATGACAAAAACATGGGTAATCGTCATCGGAGCAATGATCTGCTGTACATTGTGGGGAAGTGCGTTCCCGTGCATCAAGATTGGCTACCGCTTGTTGGAGATTGCGGCGGCAGATACGGCATCCCAGATATTATACGCAGGATACCGCTTTACATTGGCAGGTGTACTAACGGTTGTTTTGGGAAGCATCCTGCAACGGAAAATATTGCTGCCAAAGCGGAGTGCCATCGGAAAAATCGGGCTTTTGAGTCTTCTGCAGACGGTGCTTCAATATTTATTTTTCTATATCGGATTGGCACACACGACCGGGGTAAAAGCCTCAATCATCGAAGCGGTCAGTACATTTGTGGCAATTCTTGTCGCCGGCTATCTTTTCCACCAGGAAACCGTGACTTCGCGCAAAATGCTCGGTTGCCTGATTGGATTTGCGGGCGTGGTGCTTGTTAATGTCGCCGGCAGCGGAATGGACTTTCATTTTTCACCGGCAGGGGGATGGCTGCATTTTGCTGTCGACGGTTGCCTATGCGTTTTCCTCCGTCTGCATGAAACGGTTTTCGCAAAAAGAAGACCCGGTTATGCTGAGCGGGTATCAGTTTATCCTGGGTGGCATTGTTATGATTGCCTGCGGAGGGGCGATGGGCGGTCATTTGAAAGCCTTTACCGCGAGTGCGGCGGCACTGCTCATTTATATGGCAATGATCTCCGCGGTGGCGTATTCTCTCTGGGGCATGCTTCTTAAATACAATCCGGTGTCAAAAGTAACGGTATTTGGCTTTATGAATCCTGTGATTGGCGTGATTTTGTCCGCGCTTTTGCTGAACGAAACCGAGTCGCTGGGCGTGAGCAGTGTGCTGGCACTTGGACTGGTGTGCGTGGGAATTTATATTGTAAATGCTAAGGCGAAGGAATGATTTTTTGAAAAACGGGGAAAAAAAGTGTGGGATAAAAGTCAAAAAACGGGGCAAATGGTGTACTGTATAATTGGAGGTGCAGGAACATGTATAGAAAAAGCCTATGTTTTTTCAGTTGGAAACGTGGAAACAGAGGGGAATGTGATATATCTCCCAATTTATATGTGCTATCTTTTGAAAGAAACCAAGATTGAACAGATGATCATTGATCTTGATATGATCGGCCACAATTTATCACCTATGCCATTTCCATCTGTATTTGCTGTATTATGTGTCCAACGATGAGCTTGATCGCAACAATTCTTTTTAAGGACACGAAGGATTTCGGAACTTGGATTCAGACATGGGCGATGAATTTTCCAATGGCGATATTGTATCAGATGTTTTATTGTGGACCATTGGTTCGATTCATTTTCCGTATGATATTTGAAAAAAAGGATAAATAGTGAAAAAACAGTGCGTTTTGCTTTTTAAACTTGAAAAACGACTGTGTGGATGATTTTGAATATCTTTCTATATTTGTTACAGAGGGCACGAGCTTAGTCTCGTGCCTTTCTGTTTACGTACTGGGAACGGTATTTGGAATAAACGATCGTTTGATCGTGGTAAAGCCCATAATAGCCGGAAAGCAGGAAACTCACGCTGATGGCAATCATAAAATATGGAACGGCATCGTAGCCAAATAATTCGACTGCAATAAGGAGCGACGAGATCGGACAGTTGGTCACACCGCAGAACACGGAAACCATCCCGACACCGGCGCACAGCGATGGCGAGATTCCGGCAATTTGACCGAACAGACAGCCAAATGTCGCACCGACGAAAAACGAAGGTACGATTTCACCGCCCTTAAAACCGGCTTCCAGCGCAAGCGCAGTAAATACAATTTTCCAGAAAAAAGGCAGTTGGGTGGACGCTTCCCCTGAATCGCGCGCGCAATGACCGGCACGCCGGCTCCCATATATTCATCGGTCTGCAGGCACAATGTCAGCAGAATAATGATAACTGCCGAAAATACGATACGTACATACGGATTTTCAATTTTGCACGATAGACATCTCCCAGAGAATGCAATATAATACAAAACAGAACACTCAGACCGGCGCACAGCATGGCGAGAACAATCACCTTAATGCTTGGTAATAATTGGAAACTAGGTACATCAAGCAAATGAAATACATTTGGTCCGATCCCCATGTGATTGGCCACTTTGAAGGAAATGAGCGAAGCAAATACACACGGAACGAGCGCCGCATAATACATAACACCGACGCTGACGACTTCCATGGCGAAGACGACGGCGGCAATCGGTGTACCGAAGATCGCCGAGAAGGCGGCACTCATGCCACACATAACGAGGATGCGGCGGTCACGGTCATCAAGCCGGAACCACCTTCCAAGCTGGTTCCCGATGCTTCCGCCGAGCTGCAATGCGGCTCCCTCACGTCCCGCAGAACCACCGAAAAGATGGGTGATCACGGTCGAGATAAAGATGAGCGGTGCCATTTTAAAAGGCAGTTCGGTTTCGGCATGAATGGTTGACAAAACCATATTTGTGCCTTTATCATTTTTATATTGAAAAAAGTCCGTACAAAAATACGATGAAAATGCCG
>VOFD01001585.1_pt1 | contig 32862 bp, 38 predicted proteins | sample 5384101 | NCBI WGS metagenome assembly VOFD01 (sample SAMN12384723, study PRJNA508395) | human gut metagenome | isolation source: healthy gut C | host: Homo sapiens
AGCGGACCCCCCCCCCATAATAATATCCCGTTTTACCGTAATATTTCTTATAGTAAAGGTTGGAGCCATTGGTCTTTGCAGCATTCAGCACCACACCGAGCAGCGGCGTGCCGGTACGCTTGAGCTGTTCCACAGAGTTTGCCACCAGCTTGCGGGGAGTCTGGCCGCACATGATCATCAGGACCGTGCCATCGCAGTGCGTGGCAATGTTCAGTGAATCGGCCACACTGCCCAGCGGCGGGGTGTCGATGAGAATGATACCGAAGCGCTTACGGCACTCTGCGATCATCTGAGCAAACTTGGGGCTCTCCAGCAGGATAGCCGGGTTTGCAACGGTCTTTGCTACCGGGATAATATAGCCATTTTTGATGTTGGTTTCGTAGATAACATCCTCCAGCTCAGCCTGACCGGCCAAATAGTGGGGAGCACCCTTCATGTGGCCACTGCAGGAGAACCCATAGCGGGTGCGCAGAACGGACTTGCGGAAGTCACAGTCGATAAACAGCGCCGGGGTACCCATCTCTGCAATGCTCTTCCACAACTGCATGGCCACAAAGCTTTTGCCCTCGTTTGGAGTACTGCTGGTGACCATGATGGTCTTGACATCGCTGCCGCAGAAGCTCAGATTGACGCGCAGCTGGTTGACCGCCTCGCTCACTTCCCAGGAGAGTTCGGGCAGTTTATTGATCTCGATCTTATTCATGGTATCCTCCCCTTAGCCCTTCTTGAACCGCGCGAACGCATTCTTTTTGTTCGGATGCTTGCCATCCAGATTTGCTTCCGGGATGGTTGCCAGAGGCTGAACACCGAGGTACTTAGTCACATCCTCCGGGGTCTCGAAGGTATCGTTCAGCAGGAACTTCACCACCAGAACGCCGCAGCAGAGCACAGCACCCAGCAGAGCACCCAGCAGCGTATTCTTCGAATAGCTGGGGCTGAACGGCCTGGTGGGGACAATGGCATCTTCGACCTTGTTCGGAGTCTCAGTCTCCATGACCTGTGGCAGGTAAATGCAGGCCTGATCGATCAGCTCATTGGCAATATCAGCTGCCTGCAGGGGGTCTGCGTCGGTGACGGTGACCGTCATCAACCGGGTGCCACTGGTATTGGTAATACTGATTTTCCCCTTCAGCTCCTTCGTGGTCATATCCAGGTCCAGGTTGTCGATGACGCTTTCCAGCAGCGGGCGGCTGAGCAGGAGTTCCTGATAATCGGCCGTTAACTGAGAACCGATCTGCAGATCGGTCAGGTTGACGAGCGAGTTGTTCGACGCGGACACCACATACATGCTGGCAGAAGCCTTGAACATCGGGGTCATGAAGAAATAGGTCACGCCCCATGCCAGAATGGCACCTGCAAGCAGGCAGGCAAGGATCTGCAGAATGTGGCTCCAAAGCATGTACGCCAGTTCCAGCAGATCGATCTCTTCTTCGTGATCGTTCTGATTGAGGGCGATCTGCAGCTGCTGGTCGGGCATCTTATTGATCGTTTGCTGTTCCATCTTGATTGATTTTTCTCCTCTTTTGATTTGTCAATGCTGTAGCGGTTATGGATTCGTTCTTATTCGACGCAGTGGGCAGATCTGCCCACTGTGGAAAAGCATCTTCAGCCCTGTGCAGTAAGACGGGTAGCATTTTCGTCCATCCGGGCCAAGAAGCCTTCGCCCAGCTTCCGCCGGATGACATCCCGCCCCCCTTTCAGATTCGGTGCACGGCTCGTCAAGTTGTGGCTGTCGCTGCCCAGCAGCGGCGTATCCGTCAGGCGGAGCAGCTCCAGCGCAAGCCTGCGGGTGCTCCAGGAGATAAGGCTTCCGGCGTTCACCTGCAGACCGATGGGCAGTTCCACCATCTGTTCCAACTTCTGGCGGTTGCCCTTGCTGAAGCAGAAGCGTTCCGGGTGCACCAACACCACCTGATAGTGCTGATCCAGCGAGAGCGTCGTGACAGTCTCCACCTGCTGGTCTGTCCACTCGGTGAACGGCATCTCCAGCATCAGTGTGCGGGTGCCCTCGATGCACAGCCGCTCCAGATGGTGTTCTTCCATGTTCCGGAAATACGCCACCTCGGCGGCGGGCCGGATGCGCGGCAGGCTGCTGTCGCTTTCCAAGATACCGTGCAATGCTTCCAGCGCTTTGCTCCGCCGGACACAGTACATGGCCGTGTCGTTCTGATCCGCGTAATAATGTGAAGTTGCGCAGACTGTTGTGATGCCCATTTCGGCCATCTTGCGCAGCATTGCAACCGACATATCCACACTTTTGCTTCCGTCATCCATTTCGGGAAGGATGTGGGTGTGCATGTCTGTGATCGTTTCCAATGGCATTGAAGCTCCGGTTCCTTTCCCATCGACCCTTCTCTGGCCGACCATTTCAAAACATCTTCCTATCTTCGAATATGTTTTATAGGATGTTTCTATCATAACTCATCTTATTTTATCATGAATTCCGCAGCAGTTCAATATCGTATTTTCCATTTTTAGGAGCAATTTTATGAAAAAATGCTGTGAATCTTTCTTCTTTTCAAAAGAAAGTGCTAAATTCGTCTTTTTCCCATAAAAAGACCTTCCGGCCGCGCGGGGCTTGATGCCCGACGAAACCAGAAGGTCTGCACATGTTTCTCTTCATCTGCCGCCTTTGAACCGCAAAGCCCTCCGGGCAGCGAAATGCAGCTGTTAAGGTATCCGTTCAATCAAAACTGCACGTCAAAATAAAAGTAACTTTTCTCAATCGTCACCCCACCCGCTGCCGCTTATCCAGCCGCATTTTATCAGCGATCATCGCAATGAACTCGCTGTTCGTGGGCTTGCCCCGCAGGTTATGGATGGTATAGCCGAAATAGCTGTTGAGGGTATCCACGTCGCCCCGGTCCCACGCCACCTCGATGGCGTGGCGGATGGCGCGCTCCACGCGGCTGGCAGTGGTGCCGTTTTTCTTGGCGATTTCCGGGTAGAGCCGCTTAGTCACAGCGTTGATGTACTCCGGCTCGTTCATGGTGAGCAGGATGGCATCCCGCAGGAACTGATACCCCTTGATGTGGGCGGGGACGCCGATCTGGTGCAGGATCTCCGTCACGGTCAGCTCATCGCTGTCCACGCTGGTGGGCAGGTGATGCTTTTCCTTGCCCATTGCCACCTTCACGACCCGGCTGGCGAGGACATTTTCGTCAAACGGTTTGACGAAATAGTACGCAAATCCCTCATCCAGCAATTCCTGGACCATTTCCTCGCTCTGGAACGCACCCGTCACAAAAAACGAGGTGTGCCGCTCGCCTGCGGCGTTGTACTTCTGCTTGACGGCCAGTGCATCCAGCCCCGGCATAAAAGCGTCCAGCAGCACCACCTGCGGCCGCACCGAGAGCATTTTCTGAAGCACCTTCTGTCCGTCCTTTTCGACGACCGTAACTTCCACGCCTTTTTGTTCCAGCGCTTCGCGGCAGGCTTCCGTGATCTCTGCGCTGGTATCCGACATCAAAAACCGAATTTTATCCATCGTTCATTCCTCCAAAGTGTGCAGTTCCCTTATCGCTTTTGATTTTACCATATTTTTCCATTGATTTCAACGGTTATTTTTGCCATATTATAGCATCCATTGTCGAATGATGCTTATTCATTTTGACGATTCTGTATCCTGCGCCCTCTGTGCTGCGATTTCGGCCTGTTCCAACATGGTCTGGGCAAAAATTCCGTAGCCGCGTGTCGGGTCGTTGACCAGAACATGGGTCACTGCTCCCACCAGCCGCCCGTTTTGCACGATGGGGCTCCCGCTCATCCCCTGCACGATGCCGCCCGTCTGCGCCAGAAGCGCCGGGTCTGTCACCCGCAGGACCATGTTCCGTTTGGGGTCTGCGTCGCTGATCCGTTCGATCCGGACCTGATAAGGGCGCGGCGTCTCACCGGACACCGTAGACCAGATCTCCGCGCTGCCCGTTGTGACCTCCTGCGCAAAGGCGACCTCCATGCGCTGCCCGGCGAACTGTGTGCGGGTTGTGCCGTATACGCCGTTCTCCCCATTGATGCGGATGCTCCCGATGGCCCGGCTGCCCAGAAAGTGCCCTTTCAGTTCGCCGGGGCTTCCTGCTGTTCCTTTGCTGCAACCGGTGATCTCGCAGGGGACGATTTCCCCTGTGCGCAGTGCAATGCTCTCGCCGGTGTCGCTGTCGCTGATGGGGTGGCCAAGCCCCGCAAAAATGCCCCGTGCATCGTCTGCGAAGGTCAGCGTCCCGACACCGGCCGAGGAGTCGCGCACCCACATCCCGGCCCGCCACTGCCCTGCCGCCGCATCCCAGACCGGCACAAGCGTCGTGCGGAGCTGCTCTCCGTTCCGGATATACACGACCTCCACCGCCTGCCCCTGCGCTGCTTCCAGCGCCGCTTTGACGGCGTCATTGTCCTCCGTCACGGTCGTGCCGATGCGGATGACCCGGTCGCCCAGGCGCAGCCCGGCTTCCTTTGCCGGATTGGCCGTGCCGCCGCTGGGGCGTTCCACGTCCGAAAAGCCGACCACCAGCGCCCCCTCCGAGAACATCTTCACCCCGAACGGCGTCCCGCAGACCATCACCTGCATCCGCTCTGTGACGATGGTCCGGATGGTCTTGATCGGCAGCCAGCCGCCCAGTGAGAGGGTAGTCTGGTAGCTTCCCACCGCGCGGGTGCTGGCGACATTCTGGCTTCCGTGCGCCCCCAGCGGCTCCACATAAGAAAAGCGGGGCAGCGCCAGAATCTCGCCCGGCGTCAGATAGACGCGGTCCGGCAGACGGCTGTACAGCCACCCCAGCGCAGCGACCGGCAGCAGTGCCAGCCATGCTGCCGCCTGCTTTGCCCGCTTCCAGCCCTTTCGGTGCGCTCGGTCCTGCTGTTTCACGTTCGCCATCTCCCCGGAATCTTTGCTAGTATGTGCCGCGCGGGATGTGATTATAAAATTGTGCCGCAGGAATTGACTTTTGGGGGTGCAAACTTGATACACTTAATAAGCTTCGTGCGGAAGTGGCGGAACGGCAGACGCGCTGGTTTTAGGCACCAGTTCCATCGGAGTGAGGGTTCAAGTCCCTTCTTCCGCATAAGAAAAGGCTCCATCGAACGGTTTCCCGTTTGGTGGAGCCTTTTTACGTTTGCCTCTGTTCTTGTTTTTTACCACTTTTTGACGACTTTGGGAGCGTCAGAAGCCGTTAAAACCGCTGGCATTCGTTCGTATCTGCACATTCCAAAACAAACAAAAACCCGCATGAGCGCTTGATTTTCAAGCATTCATGCGGGTTTCTCATCTGGTGCGAAGGAGGGGATTTGAACCCCCAAGGATAAACCACACGCACCTCAAACGTGCGCGTCTGCCAGTTCCGCCACCTTCGCATACTGTTTTGGTGCAATCTCCGATTCCTGAGGTCTGAAACCGTGGTGCGGACTGCTCAAGTATAGTACCATAATCTCCTGGGAAAGTCAAGCGTTTTTCATAGAATTTTTCGGCTCTCATATCTTGTACGGAGACGCTTTTTCATAAATTCACAGCATGAGGAGGTTTTTGGTGTGAAGGTGCAGAAAAAGTTTTTATTACAGGGCGCGATCCTTCTATTTCTGGGGCTGGGCTTAGGTTTTGGGCTTGGGAGTTTCTATGCTTCTGCGCCGGTCATCGGGTGCCGGGAAAATGACCTGACGCCCATCCCGGACGAAGGTTTCGTCTCCCCTGCCGCAAGCGAAGTGCCGGCCGGGTCGGTGCCGGAAACGCCGCCCGCACCACCGGACAAATGGGTCTGTCTGACCTTCGACGACGGCCCCAGCAAGACGACGCCGGACGTTCTGGCCGCGCTGAACGCCGCCGGAGTCCGGGCCACCTTTTTTGTGGTGGCGACCGGGTACAACGAGAAGTATCTGCCGCTTCTCGCTGAGGCAGAAGCCGCCGGGCACCAGATCGCATTCCACTCTGCCTCGCACGAGTACAGCGACATCTACCGGAGCCCGGATGCCTACTGGCAGGACCTTGCCCTGCTAAAGGAGCGCATCGCGCCCTATGTCCATACGGAGGGCATCCGCTATCTGCGCTTTCCGGGCGGGAGTACCAACACCGTCAGCCGACGCTACGGCGGCAAAGGCATCATGAGCGAGTTGAAAGCGCAGGCCGCTGAAAAAGGCTTCACCTCTGTGGACTGGAACGTCTGCGCCGAGGATGCTGTGGGCGGCAAACCCAGCGCATCCACCATCTACCGCAATGTGGTGCGGGAGACCGGTGAACAGACCCAGTGCATCGTTCTGATGCACGATTCCGCCACCACCCACACCACCGCCGAGGCCCTGCCGGACATCATCCAGTGGTATCGGGATCAGGGGTTCACATTCTGCCGCGTAGAGCAAGTGCTGCCAACACCATAGCGGCCACCGCCGCAGGGAGCAGCCGCCAAAGCCATCGAAGCAGGCGTTCCCGTCTGGGCGGCAGCCCCGTTTGAAGCGATTCCGGGAAGACCGCTTCGCAGCAGATGGAATCGCAATAGCGGCCCTGCCCCCGCCATGCTTTGTAGCGGATGCCGTTCCACTCAAACTCCGGATACATCCCGCCTTTTGTGATGCGCAGGGGGCTTCCCTGCGCTTCGGCATAGCGCTGCAACGCTTCTGCAAAGTCCTCCGGGGTGTTGATGGACTGCTCCGATACGATATAAAAACGCTTTTTCTGTTCGTTTTCTGCCACCGTGTGGTAATCCTTGAGCCAGCCGGTGAAGAATCCGCCCGGCTCCTGCGGGTCCTGCATCCGTTTCAGGCAGTCGTCCACATCCAGCTGCTCCATCCGGGGTGCCTGCCGGGTCAGCTCCGCGCAAAAGCGGATCGCACCCGCCAGCCGGAAGGCCTGTTGTTCCAGCACTGCCTGCTGTGCCTGGATTGCTTCGGCCAGCGGCTGTTCTCCACGGAGAACGCTTTGAATGGTGGGCAGCGGCAGATCCAGCATCCGAAGCATCCGGATCAGTTTCAGAGTCCGGACATCTTCGGCGGTATAATCCCGGTAGGCATTGCTCCGGTTGCGGGCAGGCGTCAGCAGCCCTTCTTTTTCGTAAAAGCGGATGTTGGGGCTGGAGACCCCGCTCTGTTCCGAAGCCTGTTTGATGTTCATTTGCTTCACCTCCGCCCTTACACTACACCATAAAGTCGGTGGAAGGTCAAGTATTTTCCTCAAAAAAGCGCAAAAATGCCCCGGCGGGCACAAAACCTGCCGGGGCACTGGTTTTTCAATGGCGCTTACTGTGCGTTGTTGAAGAGGCTGAAGGCGCGATATGCCATGTACAGGTCACTCTTGTGGATGACCTCGAAGGGAGAGTGCATGGACAGCACGGGCACACCGATGTCCAGCACAGGGATGCCGCGGTTGGCCACATACTTGGCAATGGTGCCGCCGCCGCCCAGGTCCAGACGGCCCAGCTCACCGATCTGCCATGCCACGTTGCCCTTGTCGAGCATCCGGGTGACATCGCTGACCAGCTCTGCGCAGGCATCGCTTGCGGAGCCCTTGCTGCCGCCGCCGGTGTACTTGAAGATCGCCACGCCACGGCCTGCATAGGTGCCGTTCATCGGCTCAAAGGCGCTGGCCCAGGACGGGTCGTAGGCAGCGGTGACGTCTGCGGACAGGCAGACGCTGTTGCGGAAGGCCAGGATGTCGTCCTGACCGGCCGTGCGGCACAGCTCCTGCATGAAGTGGAAGGCATACATGCTCTGCATACCGGTCACACCGTCTGACCCGATCTCTTCCTTATCGGTGAGGACACAAACGGTGGTGTAGGCCGGGGCCTTGGTCTCGATCTCAGCCATCAGTGCGGGGTAAGCGTCCACACGGTCATCGTGGCCGTAGCCGCCCACCATGGAGCGATCAAAACCGACGTCACGGCACTTGTAAGCCGGGGTGATCTCGATCTCGGCCCGCATGAACTCCTTCTCGGTGATGCCGTACTTCTCGTGGAGGAGGATCATGGTGTTCAGCTTGACGGCTTCCTTGACGTCCTCATCCTCCACAGCATCGGAACCGATGAGGATGTTCAGCTCCTCAGCCTTGATGCCGTCCTTCAGGGTGCGGGTGTTCTGCTCGGCGCTCAGATGGGGCAGCAGGTCGGTGATGCAGAAGACGGGGTCGCCCTCATCCTCGCCGACGCGGACGGTGACGGTGGTGCCGTCGTCGCGGGTGAAGACGCCGTGGATAGCCAGCGGCATGGTGCCCCACTGATACTTGCGGATGCCGCCGTAGTAATGGGTCTTGAAGTAGCTCAGGTGGTCGGACTCATACAGCGGGGTCGGGCGCAGGTCCAGACGGGGGCTGTCGGTATGCGCGATGACCAGACGGAAGCCGTCCTCAAAGCTGCGGGTGCCGATGGTGGAAGCCACGACAGCCTTCTTGAACTGGACGAAGTAGACCTTATCGCCGGGCTGGTAGGTCTTTTTGGGGTCGAACTCCACGTAGCCGGCATCCTTGAGCATCTGCTCGCTCTCGGCGGCGACTTCGCGCTCGGTCTTGCCGTTGTCGAGGAACTTCTTGTAGCCCTCGGCAAAAGCGTGTGCCTTCTGCTTGACGTCTGCATCCTTGTCGGCGACGTAAGCAGGCTTATAGAGCAGCTTTTCGGCCAGCTGCTGGGTCGGAGTTTTTTCTGCCATAGAATTTCTCCTGCCTTTCTGTTTTCATATTCCTGAATATTTCAAACCGGGAGGCCCGGTTCAAGCGGATCAAGTGCCATACAGGTTCTGATACACTGCATAGCAGGCGGTGATCTTTTCCACATAGTGGTGCATCTGGTTGTAGGGAAACCCCTGCAGCGTGATGCCGTCGGCGGAGTGTTCTTCCTTTTGCAGCAGCGCATCCACCGTGCCCCAGCCGCTGTGGTAGGCCGCAGCCGCTGTGGCGACATCGCCGCCGTAGCGCTCCATGCAGAGATGGAGGTAGTAGCAGCCGAACCGCAGGCTGACGGCGGGGTCATACAGATCCCCGAAGGTGACGTTTTCCCCTTCCGCGATCTTGCTGCGCAGCCAGAGGAAGGTCTCCTCAGTCATCTGCATCAGGCCGCGGGCCTCGACGCTGGATGTAGCATCCGGGTCAAAGCCGCTCTCCGTACGAACGAAGGAGTAGACCAGCAGCGGGTCGAGGTCGTACTCGGCGGCATACTGCTCCACAAGGGCGGAATATTTGCAGGGATAGAGCGTTTTTTCCACCCGCGTCCGCACCGGCGGCAGGCTGAGGATGCCCAGCGTCACCAGAAACGCCAGAACGAAGCCGTTCAAAAATCTCTTCGCATTCAAACCGAGGGTCGCGCACCACCTTTCGTGCCGCCTTCCGCCAGCAGCTGCTCGCAAAGCGCGTTCGCAGCTGCTTCCAGTGCGGCAAGGTCTGCGTCGTTGCGCAGGACGTAATCGGCGCGGGCCAGCAGGGCTTCTTCGGACGTTTGGGCGTTCAGGCGGCGCGCTGCCATTTCGGGCGCGATGCCGTCCCGCTTCGCGATGCGGGCCACGCTCGTTTCAAATGGAGCCGTCACCACAGCCAGACGGTCGCACTCGGCTTCGGCCTCTGTCCCGACGATGACCGCACCGTCCAGAACAAAAAGTGACGCCCCCGCCTCTTCGGCAGCGTGTTTTGCCAGCCGGATGCGGCGGACGATCTCCGGGTGGGTGATGGCATCCAGCGCCGCTTTGCCCTCCGGTGCCGCAAAGGCACGGTCTGCCAGCAGGCGGCGGTCCAGTGAGCCGTCCGCCCGGAGGATGTCTGCCCCGAACCGCCGGGCCAGCACCGGCAGCAGCGGCGAAGACGGCAGCAGCATCTCCCGCGAGATCTGGTCTGCGTCGGCCAGCGGGACTCCATGGGCCGAGAATACCGCAGTCACGGTGGATTTTCCGCAGCCGCTGCGGCCCGTGATGCCAAGCGTGATCATAGCGCGATCACCCGGAAAGCCGCTGCCCGGATGAGGCGGTTGTACACCGCCATGGACAGGCCGTCTTTCTGCGGGCAGCGGGCATAGACGACGCCGTCGCCCTGCTCATCCAGTGCGCGGAGGCTGCGGAAGATGTGCTTTGCCTGGTCAGCACCATCGCCCTCGCGGCCATACTCCACACAGGGCACACCGAGTTTTTCGGCCTCACCCGTGAAGCAGAGGCAGCTGGGATTCTGGTCCATGTGGGCCTCCACGTAAGCCTTGAACTGCTCAAAGGTGCCGTCCAGCAGGGTGACATCCGCCTTGGGGGCGTAGTGCTTATACTTCATGCCGGGGCTGCGGACGACCGCGCCCTCCGGGAGCTTTTCGAGGATGGCCTTGGAGACTTCGACCTCTTCGCCGAGGGCGCGTTCCAGGTCTTCCAATGTAATGTGGCCGGGGCGGAAGAGGGTGGGCTTATCGCCCACGACCGACACGACTGTGGACTCCACGCCCCAGTCGCACTCGCCGCCGTCCAGGATCAAAGGCAAACGGCCGTTCATATCGGTGAAGACGTCCTGTGCGTTGGTGGGGCTGGGTTTGCCGGACAGGTTGGCCGAAGGAGCCGCAAAGGCGCAGCCGCTGGCCTCGATGACCGCACGGGCCACCGGGTGGCTGGGCATCCGGATGCCGACGGTGTCCAGACCGGCGCAGCACTCCGCCGCCACCTCCGGGCCGCGCGGCATGATGATGGTCAGCGGGCCGGGGCAGAACGCCGCCATGAGCAACTGTGCCCGCTCCGGCACCTCGCTGACGAGGCCGGGCAGCATCTCCGGGCCGGTGATGTGGACGATCAGGGGGTTATCCTGCGGGCGGCCCTTGGCCACAAAGATCTTAGCCACAGCTTCCCCATTGCGGGCATCGGCTGCGATGCCGTAGACCGTCTCCGTGGGCAGGGCCACCAGCTCGCCGCGCCGCAGCAGCGCAGCCGCTTTCGCGATGCCCTCGCCCTTGGCGGGTAGTATTTCAGTTTTCATTTCCATGCGAATCATCGTTCTTTCTATCTGTAAAGTATATATTCTTTACACCATTTCAGGTGCATTATTTGTCGCTTTGTGTGTTGAGCTGGCGGAGCTTTTCGGCCTGCTCATGGGTCGCCAGCGCATCAATGATCTCGTCCAGATTGCCGTCTAAAATCTTATCCAGATTGTGCACGGTCAGGCCGATGCGGTGGTCGGTGCAGCGGTCCTGCGGGAAGTTGTAAGTGCGGATCTTCTCGCTGCGGTCTCCGGTGCCCACCTGGCCCTGACGATCGGCATTGATGGCATCCTGCTGTTCCTTCTGCTTCTGGGCCAGCAGGCGGCTGCGGAGGATCTCCAGCGCCTTATCCTTGTTCTGGAACTGGCTGCGCTCGTTCTGGCATTCGACCACCATGCCGGTAGGCAGGTGCGTCACCCGAATGGCGCTGGACGTCTTGTTGATGTGCTGACCGCCCGCGCCGGAGGAGCGGAAGGTGTCGATGCGGAGGTCTTTCGGGTCCAGCGCAAAGTCCACCTCTTCCGCCTGCGGCATCACGGCCACCGTGGCCGTGGAGGTATGGATGCGGCCCTGCGTCTCCGTTTCCGGCACCCGCTGCACCCGGTGGACGCCGCTCTCGTACTTGAGGCGGTTGTAGGCCCCTGCGCCGTTCACCGCGAAGATGGCTTCCTTCACGCCGCCAAGCTCCGTCTCGTTGAGGTTGAGCACCTCCAGCTCCCACCCACGGCTCTGCACATACATCGTGTACATCCGCATCAGGCTGTGGGCAAACAGGGCAGCTTCCTCGCCGCCTGCCCCGCCGCGGATCTCCACGATGACGCTTTTGCCATCGTTCACATCCTTGGGCAGGAGCAGAATTTTGAGAGAATTTTCCAGTTCTTCCACATCCTGACTTTTCGCCGATCTCCTGTTGTACCATTTCCTTAAAGTCCGGGTCGAGGGTCTCCCCTTCGAGCAGGGCTTTTGCCTGAGCAAGATGATCCTGCGCCGTTGTCAGGGCCTGATAGGCCTGCACCACTGGCTCGGCCTCATGGTATTCCTGCATCAGGCGGCGAAACAGTGCCGGGTCCGCCGCTGTTTCGGGCTGGTTCAGGCGGACCGAAAGCTCCTCGAACCGGTGACAGACCGCATCCATCTGAGAAAACAGTTTTGACATACTTGTGCAGTTCTCCTTATCGTTCTCATGGGATGTAACGGTTCGTCACTCGGCGGCACCGGGCTTCTGGACCTTTGATGTTTTTTTCGATCTTTGCGCGGGGCAGCATGACCTCGCGGCCGCAGCCCGTGCAGCGGATCTTGAAATCCATGCCCACCCGCAGCACCTCGAAGCTGGACGCTCCGCAGGGGTGCTTTTTGCGGGTGAGGATGGTATCTCCAACTGCGATATCCATGAACAGCTCTCCCTCCTGCCTGTGCCCTCCGGCACAGGCCCGTATCGCGGCCCGCGCCGATTTTGCATCGGCCGCCGCATACAGATATAGTATAATCCAAACTCGTATAAAATGCAATTGTCAGCGCATATGGTTTTACTGCCGCCGGGCAAAACGGCGGGTGCGCAAGACAAAAACAGCACAGAAAGAGGAATGAAGAATGATGCAGACTTATCGTACCGAAGGAAATTACCGCAGTGCAGACCGGCTTTCGGCTGCGGAGCTGCGGGCGGCCATGGCCAGCCGCGAAATTTTGCAGAGCACTGCACTGGCGTTCGACACGGCCCGCCAGCTGCGGTTCGAACTGGGCGGAGTGCGGGCCGTGATGCCCTTTGAGCAGTGTGCCGACGGAGCCGAGACGGGCAGTGTGCGGGACATTGCCGTGCTCACGCGGGTGGGGCGGCCCACCTGTTTCGTCATCGAAGAACTGGACACCGATGAGGCCGGCCAGCCCTGCTACCGGCTCTCCCGCGCCGAGGCGCAGCGGATGTGCAAGGCAGACTACCTCGACACCCTCCGCCCCGGCGACATCCTGCCCTGCACCGTGACCCACATCGAACCGTTCGGAGCTTTCTGCGACGTAGGATGCGGCATCAGTGCTCTGCTCCCCATCGACTGCATGTCGGTCAGCCGCATCTCCTCCCCCGCCGACCGGGTCAGCGTGGGGCAGCAGATCCTGTGCGTCATCAAGAGCCGGGATGTGCAGGGGCGGTTCGTCCTGACCATCCGGGAGCTGCTGGGCACCTGGGCCGAGAACGCCGCCGGTTTTACCGTGGGCGAAACCGTGGTGGGCATCGTGCGCAGCGTGGAAGAATACGGAACCTTCATCGAGATCGCGCCGAATCTGGCCGGGCTGGCCGAGAGCTGCCAGGATCTTCACCCCGGCCAGGCTGTGAGTGTTTACATCAAAAACATCCTGCCGGAAAAAATGAAGATCAAACTCGTCATCGTAAACCACAGCCTCGGCCAGAGCCACCGGTTCGAACTGCATTATTTCATCACCGAAGGCCACCTGGACCACTGGCTCTACTCCACGCCCGACAGCCCCAAGCGGATCGAGACCGATTTTTCGGTTGCGGCTTGCAATCCGGCGTAAAACCCTTTATACTATAAAGAGAAGATGATTTTTCGCAATCTGAAACTTGAGGGGGATGTGCAGAACGATGGCCGCTAACGACGCTTTTACCGCCGGTGTCCGCCCCGGCGGGCTGACCGACAGCACCGAGATCCGGTTGCTGCTGTGTTATCTCGTGAAGAATGCCGGGCCGATCACCCGCACGGAGATTGAAAACGCCCTGATGGAGGAAGCGCTGGTCAATTATTTTGAGATCGGCTCCTGCCTGGATGACATCACCCAGCAAAAGCTGGTCACGCTGACCGATGGGCGCTACACTATCACCGAAAAAGGGCGCAAGGTCGCGCAGGAGCTGGCCTATGACCTGCCCCGCAGTGTGCGGGAGCGCGCCGTAGCCGCCGTGCTGCGCAGCCAGACCTGGGCCCGCAAGGAGGCACAGTATGCTGCCCGCATCACCGAAAAGCCGGATGGGCACTGCACCATCCGCTGCACCATCAAAGCGCTGGATCAGGAGTTGTTCTGCCTGAACATCGGCACCCCCGACCGGCTCAGCGCCGACCTCGTAAAAAAGCAGTTCATCCTCAAGGGCAACGAGATCTACCAGATGCTCATCACCAAGCTCACCGAAGAGACGAACTGACCCCTGCAAGCAAAAATCGCCGCTGTTCCGGGATAACCGGAAGGCGGCGGTTTTTCTTTTGCTCGTTTTTTCGTTATTTCCAAAGCTCAGCAGCCACCAGCTCCAGCACACTGCCCGCGATGCAGCGGGCCTTGTCGGAGATGAGGAAGCAGTTTTCCAGCTCCTCGCGGCGAGGGTCTACATCGGCCACCTTGAAGCCCTTCGGCACCGGGTAGCCATCCCGCAGAAGACCCCGCAGGATGCCGGAGATCTGCGTCGTGACAGGGACGGTCTCCCCTTCCGGCGTTTCGAGCAGGGCGATGGTCTCGCCAGCCTCCACAAAATCTGCGATGGCGCGGCGATTCCGGAACACACCGGCGGCGGGCGAATGGATGACCCGCTCGGCCCCATAGCCGCCGATGACGCCCGGCACACCGGAGTTCGGCGCAGCAGAGCCTGCCCGGATGATGCGGCCCAGTTTGTGGCCGCGCTTGGTCTCCACCACCACGTCCACATCCTGCCCGGCCACAAAGCCGGGGCCGAGGGCAATGGTCAGCGGAGCCATATCCTGCGTGGTTCCGAGATTTTTCTTGGCAATGATGGCATCCACCAGCACGGCAGGCTTTGCCGCAGCCAGGCAGCTGCCCTTCGGGTCCACCAAAACCGGGACGGCGTTCTGCGCCCAAACGGCGTCGGCTTCGGCCAGTGAAGCCACCCGCACGGCTCGCAGGCCCTCCACGGTGGTCTCACCCTCATAGACCGCCTCGCACAGGGACACCTGACGGCGGATGGCGGCGGGGTGCTCTGCTTCCAGTACCAACACCCGCAGCCCGGCAGACCAGAGCCGGTGGATGGTGCCGGTGGCAAGGTCTCCGCCGCCCCGCACCACGATCCGTTTTTCCTGTTTCATCGTTCATTCCTCCGGTTCGATCCGCTGTAAAAAGACCTGCATGGAGCCGCCGCAGGCCGCAATGGCTGCATCATCGCCTGTGCCGTCGGTGGTGAGATCGGCCAATTGGGCGGGCGCTGCCGCCCCGGCCAGCATCTTCCCGGCCAGCTGCTGGATGCGGTATTCCATGATGCCGCCGCCTACGCTGCCCACGGCCCTGCCCTCCGGCAGGACCAGCATTTTGGAGCCGACTTCCCGCGGCGTGGAGCCGTGGCGGGACACGATGGTCGCCAGCACCGCAGGCATTTGCAGCGCCCGGAATGCTTCCAGAATAGCGGGCGGGAAGCCCTCGGTCAGCGAGCGGGCACTCTTGACCTGCACGATCTGTGCGAGGATGGAAAGCGCGATTTCCTCCGCCGTTTTGGCCCCGATGGCAAGGCCGATGGGCGCACGGAGCTGCTCCACCCGCGCCGGGTCCAGCCCGGCTTCGGTCAGCTGACGGCGCACCAGAGCCGCGCGGCCCCGGCTGCCCATCATGCCGACATAGGCGGCGGGCTTTTGCAGAATGGCCGTCAGACACTGGACATCGCAGCTGTGGGCGCGGGTAACGACCACAAAATAGCACTCTGCTCCGCCGGAAACTGCTGCAAGGCCCTCTTCAAAGGGCAGGCAGAGCACCGGGTCGGCCCCGGCCTGCCGCAGCTGCCCGGCAAATTCCGGGCGGTCCTCTAAGGCGCAGACAGGCAGACCCAGCAGCTTTGCCAGCCGCACCACCGATGCCCCCACATGACCGCCGCCGCAGACCACCAGACGCGGGGCTGCACCGAACCGCTCGGCAAAAACACGAAGCGCCCCAAATGTCTGCACTCCGCTGGCAGTCACCTGCTGCAGCGCAGGCAGCTGTGCTTCCAGACACGCCGCCGGATGTTCCGGCCAAACGGGCACACCGCCGCACAACAGCAGCTGCGCCCCTTGCGCCGCGCCTTCCAGCACCGTAGCCAATAGGTAATCGCCCACCTCACGGTTCAAAGCATCACAAAAAGTTCGGGGTTCCATGCAAGGGTCTCCTTTTTTCAAATCATTGTTCCACCTGCGCAACGGCATCGTAGGCGGCAGGGTCAAAGTGCTCCCGCCAGCACTGCCAGTCCTCCGGCAGCATCCGCCACGCCAGACCGCACCCGGCGGAAAGCTCCCGCGGCAGCGGAATGAGCCGACCGGGGATGTGCTCGGCAAGGCAGCGCTTTTCCCACGCCATGGCATCCACCGTGGCGCGGAACGAAAGCACGATATACGGTCGTTTTGCTCGCATTTTATTCCTCCAATGCCAGCGCGCGGACCGCCTTTACGGCGCACTGCACCTCGGCTTCGGTGTTCTGGTGCGAAAAGCTGAACCGCACCACGCCCTGCTCCACGGTGCCCAGCGCCCGGTGCATCTGCGGGGCACAGTGAGCACCGGCCCGCACACAGATGCCGTATTCCTCCCAGAGCGCATCCGCCACACGGGCGGAGTCCTCCCCGGCAAGGTTCAGCGAGACGATCGGCGCACGGGGGGCTGCCAGCGTTCCGTACAGAACGACGCCGGGGATCTCCCGGACGCCCTCCCAGAACGACCGGGTCAGCGCCATTTCTCTGGTGTGAAGCGCCTCGACCCCCTGTTCCAGCAGCCAGCGCACCCCGGCCCCCAGCCCGGCAAGACCGGGGACATTCAGCGTACCGGCTTCCAGCGCCGTGGGCATCTCTGCAGGGTGGGCTTCGGCAAAGCTGTGCACCCCGCTGCCGCCCACAACAAGCGGCGCGACCCGCAGCCCCGGCCGGACATACAGCCCGCCGGTGCCCTGCGGGCCCATCAGCCCCTTGTGCCCGGTAAAGCACAGCACATCAATGCCGAGGGCCTGCACGTCGATGGGCAGGCTCCCCGCCGTCTGGGCAGCGTCCACGATCAGCAGAAGGCCGTGCTTTTTTGCCACCTGCGCCACAAAGGGCAGGTCGGTGGCATGGCCGGTCACATTCGATGCCCCGGTGACAACGATTGCTCTGGTGTTGGGCCGGACCAGCTGCTCGAACTGCTCATACCGCAGAACGGCGCGGTCATCCACCCCCACAAAGCTGAGCTGCACCCCCTGTTCCCGCAGGCGGTAGAGGGGCCGCAGCACCGAATTGTGCTCGCAGACCGTTGCAATGACATGGTCGCCGGGCGAAAGCAGCCCGCCGATGGCGGTGTTGAGCGCCTGGGTGGCATTGGCCGCAAAGGCGATGCAGGCCGGGTCCTCTGCGTGGAAGAGCTCTGCCAGCGCCGTGCGCGTGTCGTAAACGATGCGGGCCGCGTGAAGGGTTGGTTCGTGCGCCCCGCGTCCGGGGTTGCCCGCCGTTTGCAAAGCCGCGAGCATCGCCTGCCCCACCACCGGCGGCTTTTGCAGTGTGGTGGCGGCATGATCGAGGTAGATCACGGCTTGACCACGTTCCCGGCGTTCAGCATTTTTTCCGCAATGACGTACATATTCGTCACGGTGCCGATGCGCAGTTTCTCGGTCAGACCGTAGAAATTCAGGCAGGTGCCGCAGGTCAGGATCTCCACGCCCTCGGCTTCCAGAACCTTGAGGTCTTCCAGCATCGGGGAGCCTTCGCAGGTCAGGTGCGCGCCGCCGTTGTAAAACAAAATGGTCCTGGGCAGCTTCTCCTGCTGGGTCAGCGAGAAGACGAACGCCTTGAGCAGGGTCTTGCCCAGCTCCTCGGCCCCCTCGCCCATCGTATCCGCTGCGATGGCCACCACGGTATCGGTGCGGGCATCGGGTGTGCAGACGGCAGGTTCTTCGGCCGCAGCGGAGGCATCGCCCACCGTGAACCGGACGCGGTACTCCCGCTCTGCCAGCTTCTCCGCGCTGGAGCCATAGCCCTTCTGCTGCGCCATCTTGGTCAGGTTCTGGACGGCGATCTCATTGTCCACCAAAACCTCCACCTCGCCTGCACCGTTCAGCGCAGCGATGGCCTTTTTTGCCTTGACAACGGGAAGCGGGCAGGCATCCCCGCGTGCATCTACGTTCAACATCATCGTTCTATCTCCTCTCAATACTTCACTGTGATCTCCGTGGGCTGTGCGTCCCGGATCTCGCCCACGATGGCGGCAGGCAGGCCCGCCGCACGCAGTTCCTGCGCCAGCGCCTCCGCCTTCTGCGGGGCCGCCGCCAGCAGCAGCCCGCCGGACGTCTGCGGGTCGAACAGGATCTCTTCCATCGGGAAAGGCACGTTCTCAAACCGGACGAACGGGCCGGTATGGTTGCGGTTGCGCTGCCCTGCAGCGGTGTACAGGCAGGCGTCCGCCGCCTCCCATGCGCCGGGCAGCACCGGCACAGCTCTGGCATTCACCACACAGGAGAGCCGCCCGCCCATCATCTCGTGCAGGTGGCCGAGGAAGCTGAAGCCCGTCACATCCGTTGCAGCGTGGACCTCATACCTCTGCGCGATCTCTGCCGCTGTTTTGTTCAGCGTCGTCATGGAGCGGATGGCGGCTTCCATCTGTTCCGGCGCGGCTTCGCCCACACGGTTGGCCGTGCAGATGAGCCCGACGCCCAGCGCCTTGGTCAGGATGAGCTGGTCGCCGGGGCGGCCGGTGTCGTTGGCGGTCAGGCAGTGCGGGTCCACAAGACCCGTCACCGAGAGGCCGTATTTAACGCCGGTGTCCGCGATGGAGTGCCCGCCCGCGAGGATGCCCCCCGCTTCGGCCACCTTTTCGGCACCGCCGCGCAGGATCTCGCCCAGGACGTTCAGGTCCATGCTCTCCGGGAAGCAGACCAGATTCAGGGCCGTCTTCACCTCGCCGCCCATCGCATAGACATCGCTGAGGGCGTTGGCTGCGGCGATCTGCCCAAAGGTATAGGGGTCATCGACCATGGGCGGAAAAAAATCCACCGTCTGCACCAGCGCAAGGTCATCGGTGATGCGGTAGACCGCCGCGTCGTCCTTGCTGTCATAGCCGACCAGCAGGTTTGGGTCCTGCTCGCCGCGCGGCAGCTTTCCAGAATGCGGCTCAGCACCCCCGCGCCGAGTTTGGCGGTGCAGCCGCCGCCTGTACAGAACACGATCTTTTCTTCGTTCATTCGGCTCGTTCTCCTCTTGCAAAATGCGTCAAAACGCTTTGTACATGATATCGTTCCCACAGGATGGTCCGGGTCGTCTCGCCCAGCGCCCGCCGGGCGGGGTCGTCCGCCTGGTTGAGCACTGCATAAAACGCCCGTTCTCCCACCAGCTTCCGCCCACCGGCTTCGCTGGCCAGCAGTGCAGCCAGAAGCTCCGGCGTCAGGAGGACATCCGGTGCGGCGCACAGCAGTGCACAGGCTTCGTCCAGCCGGAAGCAGACCTCCCGCAAAGGGCGGCCCAGAGCTGAAAGCCCGGCCACGGCCAGCACGGTGTCACATTCCGGCAGCAGCACCGGTTCCCGCGACGCCGGGGCCTTGCAGGGCATCCGTTTCGCGCCGTCGGCTTCCAGAAAAACGGCGTCGGCCTGCGGCATCCAGCGGTGCAGCAGGTCCGGCGGCGGGGCGGTCAGCTTGCCGCAGCCGTCCGGTGTGCCCAGAACGGCATACTCCCCCGCAGCCCAGAGAGCGCCGCATTCGGCTTCTGTATGAGCCATGTTGTGGTCCGGCTGCCGGATGTGGGTCGTGGTCGCGGCCAGCACCCGCCAGCCCTTGCGGGCGCAGTGGGCCGACAGCTGATAGAGCAGCGTCGTTTTTCCGCCGCCGCCCACCAGCGAGACGACATGGCCCTTTTCAGCCAGAAATGGGAACTGTGCTTCGGACAGCATTCAGCGGGTTTCCTCCACGGCCATGGCGATCTGTTCCGGGGTAATGGGCAGCTCATAGAAGCGGGTGCCGATGGCGTTGTACACTGCATCCGCAATGGCAGGCAGCGGCGTGTTGATGACCACCTCACCGATGGACTTGGCACCAAACGGGCCGTTGGGCTCGTAGCTGCTCTCAAATTCCACCCGGATGCGGCCGATGTCCACACGGGCGGGGATCTTATACTGCATGAACGAGTTTTCCATCGGCCAGCCTCTGCTGTCGTAGGTGATGTTCTCGGTCAGTGCCATGCCGATGCCCTGCAGCAGGCCGCCTTCGGCCTGCACACGGGTCAGATTGGGGTTGATGGGGGTGCCGCAGTCCACGCAGGCGGCATAATCCACGACCTTGACTTCGCCGGTCTCTTTGTCCAGCTCGATCTCGGCAGCACCCACCATGTACGGCGGAGGCGACAGGGGCGACGTGTGGGTCTCGGTGACCTCCAGCGGCACCATGTGGCCGAACTGAGAGGCGAATGCCACCTCGCTCAGAGAGACCTTTTTCGTCGGGTCGGCGTCCACAGAGAGGGTCTTGCCGTCAAAGACCACTTCGCTCTCCTCGCAGTGAAGCAGCTCCGCGCCCAGCTTGCAGATCTGCCCCCGCAGCTTCAGCGCACACTTTTCGACGGCCTTGCCGGTGACGTAGGTAGTGCTGGACGCATAGGAGCCGGAGTCGTAGGGGGAGACGTCGGTGTCGGCACCGAACACCATGATGTCGTCCAGCTCGCAGTCCAGCACTTCGGCGGCGATCTGCGCCAGAGTGGTGTCGCAGCCGGTGCCCATATCCGCCGCACCGATGATCAGCGAATAGAAGCCGTCATCGTTGACCTTGAGGGTCGCGCTGCCGACGTCCATGCCCGAAATGCCGGACCCCTGCATCGCCATGCCCATGCCGACGGCGCGGACCTTGCCGTTGCCGAGGTCGCGGACGGGATACTTGTTGTCCCAGTCGATCATGTCGTGGACTTTTTTCAGGCAGCGGTCCAGCGCACAGCTGGTGTTCACCGCGCCGTAGTAGGCGGGCATGACATCGCCTTCCCGGACGATGTTCATCTCGCGGATCTTGAACGGGTCCATGTGGAGTTTTGCCGCCAGCTCGTTGACGGCAGACTCCACGGCAAACAGGCCCTGCGTTGCGCCGTAGCCGCGGTAGGCACCGGCGGACATGTGGTTGGTGTACACCACATCGCTGACGAAACGGAAGGCCTCGGCCTTGCCGTACAGCGGGATGGATTTATGACCCGACAGGCCCACCGTCGTGGGGCCGTGCTCGCCGTAAGCGCCGGTGTTCGAGAGGGTGTACAGGTCGATGCCGCGCACGAGGCCCTCTTTGGTGGCACCGAGGCGGACGTGCATCTCCATCTCGTGGCGGGGCGAGGAAGCGGTCTGGCTCTCCTCCCGGGTGAAGATGAGCTTGCTGGGCTTTTTGGTCTTCCAGGTGACGAAGGCCGGGTAGATCGCTGAGACCGCCGTCTGTTTGGCACCAAAGCCGCCGCCGATGCGGGGCTTGATGACGCGGATCATGGATTTGGGGATGTGGAGGGCGTTGGCGACGATGCGGCGGGCGTGGAAGACGATCTGGGTCGAGCTGAGGATGTTCAGACGGCCGTAGAGGTCCATATAGCAGCAGGTGCGGAAGGTCTCCATCATCGCCTGCTGGCAGGCCTTGGTGTGATACACATGGTCGATGACCACGTCGCAGTCGGCCAGCACGGCGTCGATGTCGCCGCTGCCACACTCATCGTGGGCGCAGAGATTGCGCTTGTTGTCCGCGCCCACGGGGCACAGGCTTTCCCAGTTGTCCTCCGGATGGACGAGGATGGGGTTGTCCTTGGCGGTGTGGAAATCCAGCACCGGCTCCAGCACCTCATACTCCACCTTGATGAGCTTCATCGCCTTCTCGACGCATTTGTCATCCGCACCGGCCACGATGGCCACGACATCGCCCACAAAGCGGACGTGGCGGTCGATGACCAGACGGTCGTAGGGGCTGGCCTCCGGGTAGGTCTGGCCGGCCTGGGTGTAGCGGCGGGCGTTCTGGTCCACATCCTCCCAGGTAAAGATGGCCTCGATGCCGGGCACCTTCTTGGCCACAGTGGTGTTGATGGTCTTGACGATGGCGTTGGGGTGGGGCGAGCGCAGCAGCTTGACGATGAGGCAGTCGGCAGGAGCGAGATCGTCCATGTACACCGGCTTACCGGTCACGAGCTGCATCGCGTCCTTTTTCCGGAACGGTTTATTGACGTTTTTCATTCGGCGGCCTCCTTCGATCGTTTCCATGCGAGAAATGCCTGGATGCCCCGCAGCTGGCCCTCGTAGCCGGAACAGCGGCAGAGGTTGCCCGCAAGGTATTCTTTGATCTCGTCCTCGGTTGGGTACTGCTTCTCGCGGAAGAGGGCCAGGGCGTTCATGATGAAACCGGGGTTGCAGAAGCCGCACTGCTCCGCTCCCTGATCGGCGATGAACGCGCCGAACTCTGCGGCTTCGTCCTGCAGGCCCTCCAGTGTGGTCACGCTGTGGCCGTCGGCACGGGCTGCCAGCACCGAGCAGGACAGCACCGGCTTGTCGTCCAGAAAGACGGTGCACAGGCCGCAGTTGGCGGTCTCGCAGCCGCGCTTGACGCTGTAGCAGCCGTGGCTGCGGACAAAGTCGATGAGCAGAGTATCCGGGGCGGCCTCGGCGGAAACTCTGGTTCCGTTCAGAATGATGGTGATTTGCATCGTGGTCTCCTTTCCGTTACCCTTCCAGCTGGCGGACCGCACGCTTGACCAGGACTCCGGCCAGATGGTTGCGGTATTCGGCGCTGCCGCGCAGATTGCTCTCGGTCCGGATCGCTGCCCGCACTTCTGCGGCAAAGCGGTCTGCCAGCAGCTCCGGCGTCTCGGCCGCGTTGGGCGTCAGGTCAAACCGCACTGCCTTGCCCGGCCGGGCACCGATGGCGAAGCGATAGCCCTCAGCCGTTTTGGCGGCGGCGCAGGTCAGCACCGGGAAATCGGTCTGGCTGTTCCGCACCGACTGGTAGCAGAACGCAGCCTGTTCCTTCGGTACGATCACCCGCACGAGGAGATCCCGGTCGTAGGGGCGGGCAGCGTACTCGGCCAGCGGCACGATGCCGCCCTTGTACAGCTCCACCGAGGCGTTCAGTGCCAGGAACAGGGTCAGCACATCCGAGAACCCGAAGCGGCTGTAAATGCTGCCGCCCACGGTGGCAAGGTTGCGCAGCTGCACACCCACGATATGCCGCACGGACTCCCGCACTGCTCCGTTCGTGTATGCGGCCAGCCCGGCGTCCAGCTCCAGTTGCCGCAGGGTGACCATGGCCCCGATGGAGAACTGCTCCTCCGTCTCCTCGATGGCATCCAGCCCCAGACCGGACAGATCAATGGCGGTGCCGACATGATCTTTTCCATCTTGAGCCAGATCATGCCGCCGATGACCCGATTGTTCTTTTTCTGGTTGAGCTGCCAGGCTTCTTCAAGACTTTCCGCTCGTTTGTATTCCCGGATCGTCATCATACGCAGTACCTCTCTTTTTTGCTGTTTACTTTTATTTTAACACATTTTTCGCTATAATACCACTAGAATTATCGGTTCCGTCCGCCCTGCGCTGCCGCCGTGCTCCCAGGGGAGAAGCGGAACCGTCAACGCGGAGGGATCCACATGTCTGAAACTTCTCGCCCGATCGGGTGTGTCATCATGGCGTCCGGGCTGGCCCGGCGGTTTGGCTCCAACAAGCTGCTGGCCGATTTCGGCGGGCGGCCGCTGCTCTGCCGGGCACTGGACGCCACCGATACCCCACAGCTGGCCTGCCGCATCGTCGTGACACGGTCGGCAGAGGTGGAAACGCTCTGCCAAACGCTGGGGGTAGCCTGCCTGCGCCACGCACTGCCGGGCCGGAACGACACCGTCCGGCTGGGGCTGGAAGCACTGCTCACTCTGCAGCCCGGCCTTGCGGGCTGCATCTTCCTGCCCGGCGACCAGCCCCTGCTGCGGCGGGAAACGGTCGAGGCGCTGGTGTGCGCCTTTGTGGCCGACACCCGGACACAAAGAAACAGAGCGGGCGATCTTCCGGCTGGCGTTCCAGGCCGAAAACGACCCGGAACCGCTTGTCGGAAGCCCCGTTCTGTTTGGATGCGGTTATTTTTCCGCCCTGCGCACCCTGCCCGAAGGCAAAGGCGGCAGTGTGCTGCTTGCTCCGGCGTTACCCGGAGCGGGTCTGCAATGTGTTCACCGCAGACCGTGCAGAGCTTCTGGACGCGGACACACCGGAGACCCTGCGGGAACTAAAACAGTTTTTGATCTGAAGAGGAAGCTCAGGCGTTCTCTTCGTCCTTAGGCAGCAGAACGTTGAGCACGATGGCCACGAAGGCTGCGGGGACGATGCCGGACTCGCCGCAGATCAGCTGGAACAGCTGGGGCGTGTGGGCCAGAATGCTGGCGTTGGCACCCATGCCGTAACCCACGCCCAGCGCCACCGAAACGATGGTCAGGGTGCGCGGGGTCATCTTCTCCTTGGTGATGAGCTGGATGCCGGACACCACGATGGAAGAGAACATCATGACGGCAGCGCCGCCCAGAACGGCCTGCGGCATGATGGAGATGAGTGCGCCCAGCTTGGGGATGAGGCCGCAGAGGATCAGGAAGATGGCGCCGGTGGCCAGTGCGCCGCGGTTGACCACCTTGGTCATGGCCACCAGACCCACGTTCTGGCTGAAGGAGGTGTTGGGCAGGACGCCGAAGCAGGCGGCAAAGGTGGAGCCCAGGCCGTCGCAGATGACGCCGCCGGACAGCTCCTTATCGGTGGCCTCGCGGCCCATGCCGCCCTCCATCACGCCGGAGATGTCGCCCACCGTCTCCACGGCGGTGACGATGAACATGATGATCACGGGCAGGATGGCGCGCAGATCAAAGACGATCTTGACGGGCACCAGCTTCGGGATGGCGAACCAGCTGGCCTGGGCTACCTTGTCCCAGTTGAGCACCCATGCCTTGGTGAACTCCACGCCGTCGGCGGTGACACCGGTGGTGGGCAGGACAAAGCCCATGATGAAGGCGGCAATGTAACCGGCCACAATGCCGATGAGGATGGAGGAAGAGCTCAGAAAGCCTTTGGTCCAGTGCTTGAAGAACAGGATGACCACCAGCACGAAGAGGGCCAGCAGCAGGTTCTCCACCGAGCCGAAGTCCTTGGCCGCGTTGCCGCCGCCGAAGGAGTTGACGCCCACGGAGATCAGGGACAAACCGATGGACAGCACCACCGTGCCCGTGACCACCGGGGGGAAGAGCTTGCGCAGGGGCTTGAGGAAGACGCCCAGCACGCTCTCGAACAGGCCGCCCAGGATGGACGCACCCATGATGGCACCATAGGCCAGCACACCGCCGCCCATCCGTCATTGCTTCGCAATGCCACCTCTCCCAAAGGGAGAGGCTTTGGCATTCCGCAGTGTTTCCTGTATCTTTTTTCCGAAGTTTATGGTATACTTATTTTGCGGCCTTGCCCGCCCATTTTATTATAGCAATTTTCAAAATTAAAGCACATATCCGCAGGCGCGGAACCAGCCAGACCCCAGCATCCTGCCATAAAGCACATCAGACAAGCCAGAAACATCTGCGTCACCTCATTTTCAGCGCAATCTCAATGTCTATGCCGACAAGTTGGAAAAACGGCGCTTTACCCAGAATGTCCAGCCGCAAAAAAATTGCGGACTACTTTGGCATTACCGTTGAAGAGCTTATGGGCACAAAAAAAGAGCCCGCCGGGATGGGCGAGCTCGACAAACAGATGTAGGAAATTGTGGCGTTGCTTAATAGCGCAACGCCGGAGCAGCGCAACGCGGTGGAAACGCTGCTGCGCTCCCGGGCAAAGCCGGAGTGAATCAGCCGACAAACGGCAGATCTGTTTTGGCAGGGGCTTCGGTCAGAATGGCCAGAACCTCGGGGACCAGATCAGGGTACTGCCGCAGGATAGCAAGGATCTCTTCATTTGTCATCATGCCAAAACACTCTTTTTGTTGTATCTATGATTTTATGTTACAACAGCTACAAGCTGAAATCCAGAGGAAAGAGGAACATCGAATGAAAATTACAGAAAAATGCAAAGTTATTGTGGCGAGCAGCCTTGTGGCCGCTCTGATGACAGGTACTGCATTGCCCGCGCTGGCCGCCAGCCCCGCCGGGGACGTTCCCTTTGCGGTGCTCGCGCAGCAGAATAGTGCTGTGACCCCGGAGCAGGTAGAAGCGCTGATCAGCCAGATCGGTACTGTCACGCGCAGCAGACGCGCGGCAATCGTGGCCGCTTTGGATGCCTATAACCAGTTGGATGATGCAGGAAAAACTGCTGTCACCAATTTTGGCGTGCTGGCAGAAGCACAGCAGATTCTTGGTATTCAGGATGCACTTGCAAAGTGCAATGTCAACTACGATGCAGTAGAAGACTGCTGGGCGATTACAACCCCGCATGATGACAGCATCGATAAGCGCAAGACGTGTGGCATTGGCCCCAACCTTTATATCTGGGACAAGGGGAACACTATTGTTTTCTGGGAAGATTTTACTTACATGGGCTCTTCCGAGCTGGATATCGATGACATCATTCTGCGCGGTGGAGATTATAAGTACACTTACATTTGCGATTATGATAACTCCGATTATGGATACGACAAAGAGCTTGGTAAATGGTTTGCATGGGCCACCTTTGAAATGGAAGACAGTGAAGTCGAATGGTTGCGAAACCTTTTGAGTGCCGATACCGTTATCATGCGTTTCGAGGGAACGGATTATAGCAAGTTTGATTACACATGGACGGTGCAGGACCGGCAGGCAATCGCCGATATTATTGACCTCTATGATCTTCTGAAAGCAGTTACACCGGAAGTGCGTGAAAAAGCACTGCGTAACTAATACGTTCGGCCTAGGGAATAGAAGCTTGGAAGAAAAAAGTCTCTTCATGCCAGTGAACAGGAGCGTTCCCGATGTGGCGCGGCCAGCATGGCGAGACGTGGTAGCGCCGGGCTCCTCCCCCCGCCTGCGCGTAGCAGATGCGCAGCGACACCTCCGGGTCGGCGGGGGCGAGCGGGGCGCCCAGCTCCACCCCGCCCACGAGAGGCCACGTCTGCCGCACCAGCACTGCGCCCTCGGCCCGGACGGTGAGGGACACCTCCAGCGCACCGCCCGCGCTGGTGCACTGCACGTCCTGCACGCTCAGCCAGCACTCGGGGTAGGCGTCGGTGTCGGGCGGCAGGTCGGCGGGGAGAGGCAGGGCGTAGTCCAGCGCCTTTTCGTAGCACTCGATCTCCCCGAGGGTGTTTTCCGCAAAGGCCGACACCACGGCCCGGGCCGCCAGGACCGCTCTCCCCTCCTGCCGCGTCAGGCTCACCGGCCCGAAGGACGCGAAGCAGGCCAGAATGTGCGCTCCCGCGTCGGGCAGAGGGCCGGAGCCCCGCAGCACCGTCGTCTCGTCCAGCGTACAGAGCAGCCCCTCGGTGGCGATGGTCTGGGGCGTCACCTCGGCGGCGAAGCGGGTGGAGAAGGCATCGGCCACGCATTGGAGCTGGTAGGGACGCCAGCCGCTCAGCCGGAGCATGGCGGTGGCCGTCAGGGTGGTGGAGGCGCTGCCGTCCTCGGCGGTCTCCCCCTCGGCGGCGGCAAAGCCCACCGGCGCAAGGGTGCACAGGCACTGGCAGTCCTCGCTCAGCCCCTCCACGTCCACGATCTGATGGAAGGGCAGCTCGGCGGTCTGGTTCAGGAGGGCGGCGTCCCCCTCGGCCCGCCACGCGCAGAGGGCGCGGAGGGTCCCCTTCGCCACGGCCTTGCCCTGCATCCGCTTCAGCTCCCTCACCTCGGCGGTGCCGGTGATGTCGAGGATGGCGGCGGGGGGCTTGGGGAAGGTCAGCGCCCCCTCGATGGTGACGAGCTTTTCGAGGGTGGCGGCCCGCCGCACGCCCGCAAGGGTCGTCAGCTTCTGCTCGATGCCGCCCTCGCTGAGGGCCGTGATGACCTCGGTGGACAGCTGGGCGTGGACGCTCACCACCAGCCCGTAGGCCCCCCGCACCTCGATGCGGCGGGAGTTGACGGCCCGGCAGTTGAGGTACTCGGTCTGGCCCTCGACGCAGGCCGTCCACGCGGTGGCCCCGAAGCTGGGCAGCTCGAGGGTCTTGGTGAAGGGCAGCTTCTGCTCGGTCTGGCACAGCCCCGCCCCCTCTTCGCCCTGATAAAACACAGTGCAGCGCAGATAGCCTTCCAGCGTCAGCCAAGGGCGGGCCTCGCTACAGAGGGCAGGCGCTTCTGGACAACGCTCCTTGTCAAGCTGTCGCTGGCCTAGGCAGCGGAGCACTGCTGCTTCCGAGATATTGTGCTTTGCTCGTCCAGACGAAAGCTGACCGACATGCCAAGGGCTCCCCCTTTGGGGGAGCTGGCGGGCGCAAGCCCGACTGAGAGGGCAAGCCACCTGAGTCAGAGTCGCTGCACAGCGATAAGCAGGAGAAGGCTCAAAAACCCCCTTTCGGAGATTGCTGCTCCGAGAGGGGCGGGGTATCTGGCGAAGTTTCAAATTATCAGCGTATCATCGCCGCAAATCAAACTTCGTCAGGGTGGCGAACTTCGGGTCAGCCTGGCGAAGTTCGAACTTCGCCAATCAGGGGAACTTCGCCAAGTTGGCGAACAATCAATATTAAACTATATATCGTCTATTTTATAGAACTTCGCCACTTGTTCTACTACAGTGAAGGAACGAATACCATTGGTTACGTCCATCTTGCTGGCGAAGGTTCTTCTTCACGACTTCGCCTGACTTGGTAAGCGTTACATAGGCTCGCTCATAGGTTTTCTCGCTGCACCCCATCTCCTTCATCACCTCGGCCCTCAGCTGGGTATTCGGCATACTCCCCAGCTTGCTCTCGGCCAGCACGTTGAGGATGGCCTGCGCGGTATCCTCCTTGGTCTGGGCGGTGCGGACGCGGCGCTCCTCCACGAAGTCGGCGTCCTTCTTGTCGGTGCGGCTGTCAAAGACGGCCACGGCTGTCTTCACGCCCTCCACCTGCGCCTGCTCGATGTGGAGCAGGGCCGTCCGGGCCGGGGCGGAGTAGCTGCTCTTCTCGTGGCTGAGGTAGAGCTTTTTCGCTGTTCTTGTCGCGGCCCATCATGAGGACGCTGCGGGCGATGTCCCAGATGTCGGAGCTGTCGGCCAGACGGGCGCGGCCCGAGACGTTGGCGCGCTTGTTGGTGTGCATCGAGATGAGGGCCGCGCAGCCGTGCTGGGCGCAGAGGGCCTTGAGGGGCAGCAGGGCGCTGCGCATCTGGTTGCGGCTGGCCATCTCCACCCCCGCAGGCAGAAAGCTCTGCAGCGGGTCGATGATGACGAGGGCGGGCGCGGCCTTCCCCACGTACTTTGCAAAGCTGGTGTCCGGGATGCAGAGCGGGCTGCCGGTGCGGGCAAAGTAGGCGTCGCTGGTGACCACCATCACCCGGCTCATATCGGCCCCTGCCGCCGTCAGGCGGGCTTTGAGCACCTTGCCGGGGTCGTCCTCGCCGGAAAAAAGGAGGACGCTGCCGGTCTTTTCCGGCGGCTGGGGGAAGAAGCCGGAGGTCCGGCCCGCCGTGACATAGGCGATGAGCTGGGCCTGCCAGATGCCCTTGCCGGTGCCGCCGTCGGCACCCAGAAGCGACACCTCCCCCATGGGCAGCAGCCCCTCCACCAGCCAGCTCACGTTCTGGATGGGGACGTTCTCGAGGCAGTCGGGGTGAAGTTGAAGGGCGCGGCGCGGCGGCGGCGGTCCCGGAAGCGCGCCTGGGCCGCGTCGGCCTTCTCCCGGTAGGCGGCGTAGTCCTCGGCGATGCGGCTCTGGAACTCCTCCCGGCCCACCGCTTCCAGCTCGCTCCTGCCGTCGGTCAGCCAGCGCTCCATCCGGAAGGTCAGGCCCTGCCAGAAGCCCAGCTCCTTCGCCCTCGCCTCCACCAGCTCGGAGCGGCTGAGGACGTCGACCGACGTGTTATCTGGCGAAGTTCCAAAATAATGACACAGCAACGCTATAAAACAAACTTCGCCAGAGTGACTTCGGTCAGCTGGCGAAGTTCGAACTTCGCCAATCAGGGGAACTTCGCCAAGTTGGCGAACATCCAATATTAAACTATATATCGTTTATTTTATAGAACTTCGCCACTTATTCTACCGCAGTATCGCTCACATCAGCGGGCTCAGCAGCCGGAGCACACTGTCCAGCAGCGTCCCGGCCAGCGAGGTGCGGCAGTCGGCCAGCTGCACTTCCCGGCACTCCGGCAGGGTGCGGAGCACATCGTCCCGCAGGGCAATGACCTGACTGTTATAGAGCAGCAGCGCCCCGCACTCAAAGTGGAGGAAGAGGCTGCGGTAATCCATGTTGATGCTGCCCACCACGGCGGCGCGGTCATCGCTGACGTAGCACTTGGCGTGGAGGAAGCCGGGCGTGTACTCGTAGATGCGCACCCCCGCCTGAAGCAGCGGCACATAATAGGACCGGCTCAGGCGGAAGACCAGCTTTCTTATCCGGGATGCCCGGCAGCACCAGCCGGATGTCCACGCCCCGCTTTGCCGCCGCCTTGAGGGCTTCCAGCATGGTCTCGCCCACCGCGAAGTAGGGCGTGTAGATATAGACGTACCGCTGGGCCTGATTGATGATATTCAGGTAGACCGTCTCGGCCAGAGCCTCTTCGTCCAGCGGGCTGTCCCCGTAGGGCTGTATCGACTCCGTCCGACTGGGCAGACAGGGACTCAGCCTGAGGCATAAAGGGCGCATAATCCTCCTCGCTGGGCCGGAAGGCGTTCCAGTGGTCGAGGAACAGCACCGTGAAGTTCCAGACCGCAGCGCCCTCTGTGCGGAGAGCTGCGTCCTTCCAGTAGCCGAACCGCTCTTCTTCATTGATATACTCGTCGGCCAGATTGATGCCGCCCGTATAGGCTGTATTTCCGTCCACGACCACGATCTTCCGGTGGTCGCGGTGATTCATGACCAGCGACACCAGCGGCACCACCGGGTTGAACGGGATGCAGCGGATATGCGCCCGCTCCATCTTCACCACGAAATCGGACGGCAGACCCAGCAGACTGCCGAAATCGTCGTAGATGAGCCGGACGTCCACCCCTGCGCCGCCTTTGCGGACAAGGATGTCCTCTACCCCTTCCACATCTTGCCGGTGCGGACGATGAAGAACTCGAGGAAGATGAACCGCTCTGCCTTTTCGAGGTCGGCCAGCAGGTCAGGGTACATGGCCTCACCGCAGGGGTAATATTTTGCCGTGGAGTTTTTCCATGCGGGTATGGCCCGTACTCCGAAATATACCGGCTCAGTCCCCTGCTGGCGGGGTCGAGGGCGTCGGTCTGGCCCGGCTGCTGGGCGAGGTCGGCGGTGTGCTGGCGCTCCACCGCCTGCATCCGCTGGCGCATCCGCTTGGCGGGGGCCTTGTTGCCGAAGGCCAGATAGAGCGCACCGCCCAGCAGCGGCATCATGCCGATAAGGACGAGCCAGATGATCTTATAGTCGCTGTTCTCGTCCTTCCGCACGAGGTAGAGGGTGATGAAGAGGCTGAGGACGTTCAGCCCATTCACCCACACCTTTCCGGCGGTGAGGGAGAAGAAGGCCCAGAGCAGCCAGCCGATCTGCAGCAAAACAAGGGCCACTGTGACCGTGGCCCTGTTGATGACATGATTGAAGAACCGGACGACCGGCAGCCGAAAGAACATCTGCGCCTCCCCCGCTGCCTTTCGGCAGCAATTTTATGGGAATAGTATAGCGCAGAGATGCGGAGATTTCAAGCTCAGGCGTCCGCGTCCTCGAAGCCCACCATGAGGCCGCCCAGCTCGGCGTAGTAGCTGCACAGGCCGCCGCACTCGGTCACCCGCACCTGTGCGCCCTCGAAGACAGCTTTCACCATGTGCATCAGGCGCTCGGCGGCGGCGGGGTTGCCGCAGTGGGCAATGATGACCTTGCCGTTGGTGTAGCCGTGGCCTTTGAGTTCCAGCACGATGCGCTCAGTGCGCCGTGCTCGCCGCGGGTCTTGCAGAGGACGTCCAGTTCGCCCACATCGCTGGCCTTGCCGATGACCCGGATGTTGAGCATCCGCGCCACAGCGGCCACAGCGGGCTTCACCCGGCCATTCCGGGCCAGATTCGCCAGCGATTCCAGCGAGAACAGCAGATGGGTGTGGTGACGGTAGCGCAGCATCTCTTCGCAGACGTCGTCAAACTCCCTGCCCTCTTGGATGAGCGCACGGATATGCTCTGCCAGCAGCACCAGCTCCGGGCCGGCAGACAGGCTGTCCAGCACAAAGACCTGAGCACCCGGGTGCTCTGCCTGATACTCCTCTGCGGCCAGCTGGGCGGCGTTGCAGCTGCCCGACAGGGTGCCGGTGATGGTGATGGCATAAATTTCATCTGCGCCCTCATAAGCCTCCAGCCAGTCGCCGATGTTGGGGCAGGAGGTGCTGGTCTTGCCCCAGCTGATACAGGCTGGCGGAAGAGTCCACAACGATTCGTTTCATCTCATCTATCTCCATTCCGGCGGGTGTCCGCCGCATTTTTTACGTTCGGTGAGTCCACTATATCAGTTTTTCAAAACCTGTCAAGCGATTTGTAAAATTTCTTAATATTGTTTTCATAAACGGTTGACCCCGACTCAAAAATGCGATATACTACCACCATGAATCAGGAAATGAAACGCCGTGTCACGGCCTGCGCCGCCGGGTTTTCCCTGCCGCGCTACCGGGAGCTGCCCTCCGTGGGGCTGTATCTCGACCAGACCGTGCAGCTCGTCAACAGCTGCTTCCGGGGCTTCCCCGGGGTGGAGCTCACCCCCTCCATGGTGAGCAACTACGTCAAGAAAGGAGTCATCTCCCACCCCGTCAAAAAAGTATTCCCGCGAACAGCTGGCTTCTCTCATCTATATCGTATTGTCTAAAAAATGTCCTCTCGCTGGAAAACATCGACACCCTTTTTCAGATGCAGCGGGCTCACTGCACCGCCGCCGAAGCCTACGACTACTTCTGCGACGAGATGGAAAACTGCCTGCCCTACATCTTCGGGGCCAGCCGCACCATCCGCGGCCTCGACTCGGATGCCGCCGACGAAAAGCGTCTGCTGCGCGGCACCATCG
>VOFD01002696.1_pt1 | contig 32598 bp, 54 predicted proteins | sample 5384101 | NCBI WGS metagenome assembly VOFD01 (sample SAMN12384723, study PRJNA508395) | human gut metagenome | isolation source: healthy gut C | host: Homo sapiens
CGTAGTCAGGTCCGGTCCCTCCCATTCGAGCGGGCATCGGCCAGCTGGCGGCTGTTGGAGGTGTGGAAGACGCTGTCCAATCCCGGCAGCAGCCCCCGAAACCGTCCCTCTGGTGGCAAAAAAACCGCATAGGTCCGGAAGAGGAGGGGGGCACAGCTGCCCACTTTCCATCACCGCCTCATGGAGCGCGGGATAGTTGCCGCTGCTTTCCAAGGCCTTCAGGCACAGGGCGTAAAGCCGGGTCACTCATCCGCCATAGGGGCAGGGTTCCATTCTCCTGGAAGAAGGGCGAGAGGTCGAAATTGGGGAGACAGGCGCACCTCTCCCAAATAAAAATCGAAATTTCCAGCCTGGAGCGCCTCCTGATATTTCTCTCCCTCCAGGGCGTTCACCGTCACCTCCAGGCCGCAGGCGGTGAGACCGTCCGCCACAGTCTGGGCAGCCGTCACCCGCACAGGCTGATCGCTGCACACCAGGAGGGTGGCCCTGGTGTTCTGCAGCCCCGCCTCTCCCAGGGCGCCGGAAAAGGCGGCGGGATCATAGCCATAGGAGGCCGCCAAGGCGCTGTCATAGCAGTCCGCCTCTGGAGAGGCCGGAAGATAGGCCTCCTGTGCAAAGCCCCGGTACACCTCCATCAGGGGCTGCCCGGTCCACCCGTGGGTGAGGGCCGCCCGCACCGTCCCGTTGGCAAAGGGGCTGCTGCCGCCCCGGTTGCAGCCCAGGTACAGGAGAATCCCCGTGGCGCAGTCCCACAGCTCATAGTCGCAGCGGTACTCCACGTAGGCGGCAGAGCCCGGGTCCCCGCAAACCAGGTCCGTCTGGCCAAATTCAAATTGGTCCCGAATCTCCGAGGGCGTGGAGGTCTGGGACAGGGCGATGGTGTCAAACTCCACCGCCGGGGGATACTCGCTCCACCAGTCCCGGCGGCGGTTCAGGGCCGTTCCCCCGGCGTCCATGGCGTAGGGGCCGGTGCCCAGGGGTTCCTTCGCCTCCCACATCGCCGGACCGCACAATGGGAATGTCCAGAAGGACGGGCAAATTGTCATAGGGCGTATCCAGAGTCAGGGTCACCTGGTCCCCCTCCGGGGTGATTTTCGTCACATGGCGCAGGCGGTCGCCGTACACCGGGCTGCCTTTGCCGCCTCCAGACTGGCCGCCACATCCTGGGCCGTCCGAGAGGCGAGCCGTCGGAAAAGGTGGCCTCCGCCAGCTGGAAGCGGTAGGTCTTTCGGTCGGAGGTGCAGCTGTAGCGCTCGCACAGCACCGGCTCCGCCTGGTACTGGGAGGTCACAGAAAACAGGCCCTGGTACATCAAGGAGATGAGAGGCCGGTTGGCCAGCCGGGTGCAGGTGTAGGGGTTGCAGCCGGCCTCCGGCTGATAGGTCAGGCCGAAGCTCTTGGCCCGGTCCTCCCGGGGGGCTCCGTGGCCGTCTCCCCCTGCCCGGTGGGAGCCGTCTCCGGCGTCTCCGGCCCTGGGGTGCAGCCCGCCAGGAGGCACAGGCACAGGGCAATGGCGAGGAATCGAATGGACCTTGGCATCACAATCCCTCCTGCGGCAGTTGAATGAAGCTGGCCATAGAGCCCCGATCCCCCGGGTCACCCGGTGGGACCAGTACCGGTGGGGCAGGCAAGCGGTGCAGTCCGGGCATATGGCAATCTGCCGGACTCCCGCACGCCGGAGCCAAATCCGGTTCAGGGCCTTCAGGTCCACATGGTATTTGGGGCCGCTGCCGGAAATGGCCGTCTCTGCCTCGGCTCCCAGAGCCTCCTTCATGGCGGTGGGCACATCGGCCTCCGTCTCAAAGCAGCACCGGCTGATGCAGGGGCCAATGGCCGCCCGGATATCCGCCGGGTCGCTGCCGAACTCCCGGGTCATGGCCTCCACCGTCCGGGCGGCAATCCCGGCCGCCGTCCCCCGCCACCCGGCGTGAGCCCTCCCACCGCCTGGCGGACCGGGTCATAAAACAAAATGGGGGTGCAATCGGCGGTAAAAATCGTCAGGGTCACCCCGGCTCATCCGTCACAAGGCCGTCCCGTTCCGGCTCCACCGGGCGGAACAGACCCTCCCCCGGTTTTTCCCGGCCCACCCGGGCCACAATATCCGTATGGGTCTGCCGGGTAAACACCGTCTGCTCGGGGGCAAAGCCCACGGCCTGCCCCAGGATCTCGTAGTTTCTCAGCACCCGCTCCGGCTGGTCGCCCCGGTGAATGCCCAGATTCAAGCTGGCCAAGCTCCCGGCGCTCACGCCCCCCAACCGGGTGGAGAAGCAATGAGGCGCATCCTGGAGAAGCCGGCTCCGGACATACTCCAGAGCGCCCCGTGTTACAATTTCAAATTCCAAAGCGACTCCTTTCCAAAAAGGGCAAGGTCACCCGCTGAAGCGCCGTGTCTTTCCCCGGAGGGCATAGGCGCATGGCGTCCGGCCTTCAGGTTCTGATTACACGGAGCCCGGGTAGGGTGCAGCCTCCCGGACCCAGGGGCGCCAGAGGAGGGCGGTTATGCCCGTCCCTCAGCAATGTCCTTGTCCCGGCAGCATTTTTTTTGTACTTTTTGCCACTGCCGCAGGGGCAGGGGTCGTTGGGGCCTACCTTTTTTTGGCCTTACGCACCGGCTGCTGCTTCACGGTCTTGTCGCTGGCGCTGACTGCAGCGGCCTCCTTGGCCACCTTCTCCCGCTTCAGCTCCTCGTTGGTCTGAATCCGGGCCAGGAAGATCCGGCGCAGAGTCTCCTCCTGAATGGCGGCGATCATCCGCTCGAACATCTCATAGCCTTCCCGCTTGTACTCCACCACCGGGTCGTTCTGGCCATAGGCCCGGAGGGTAATGCCCTGCTTCAGGTCGTCCATGGCGTCAATCTGGTCCATCCAGTACTCATCCACGACGCGGAGCATCACCACCCGCTCCAGCTCCCGCATCATGGGCTCGCCGTAGAATTGCTCCTTCTTGGTGTAGGTGTCCAGGGCCAGCTGGTACAGCCGGTCGGTCAGGTCCTCCCGGGACAGCTTGGTCCAGTCCTCACCCTGGCAGGCGCCCTTGGGGAAATAGATGTTTTCGAAGTGGGTCAGCAGGGCCGGCATCTGCTCTGGGGTATGGAGGCCCCCGGTTTCGGCCATTTCCGTGGTCACCTGGCCCTCCACCACCTGGCGGAGCATGGACAGCACATTGTCCCGCAGGTTCCCCCGTCCAGCACCTTCCGCCGCTGGGCATAGATCACCTCACGCTGGGTGTTCATCACGTCGTCATATTCCAGAACGTTCTTTCTGGCCCGGAAGTTCCGGCCCTCTACGTTCCGCTGGGCAGACTCCACGGCGTTGGAGAGGATCTTCTGGTCAATGGGGTGTCCTCATCGATGCCCAGAGTCTCCATCATGCCCATGATTCGCTCGGAGCCGAACAGGCGCATCAGATCGTCCTGCAGACTCAGATAGAAGCGGCTCTCGCCGGGGTCTCCCCTGCCGTCCGGAACGGCCCCGCAGCTGGTTGTCAATTCGCCGGGATTCGTGGCGCTCGGTGCCGATAATGAAGAGGCCCCCGGCTGCCCGGACCTGGTCCGCCTCCACGGAAATTTCCTTCTTATAGCTGGCCAGCAGCTCCTCATACCGGCGGCGGACGTCCAGAATCTCGGGATTGTCCGTCTCGGCGTAGGAATTGGCCTCGGCCAGCAGCTCCTCCGGCACATCCTGCTTCCGCAAATCATGGAGGGCCAGGTATTCCGCGTTGCCGCCCAGCATAATGTCCGTACCACGTCCGGCCATGTTGGTGGCGATGGTCACGGCGCCGCGCTTGCCGGCCTGCGCCACAATCTCGGCCTCTTTTTCGTGGAACTTGGCGTTCAGCACCGTTGTGGGGCACGTTTTCCCGCTTCAGCATCCGGGAAACCAGTTCGCTTTTCTCAATGGAGATGGTGCCCACCAGCACAGGCTGCCCCTTGGCGTGGCACTCCTGGACCTGACGGACAATGGCCCGGAATTTTCCCCGCCTCGTTTTTGTACACCACATCGGAGTGGTCCACCCGAATCACCGGGCGGTTGGTGGGGATTTCCACCACGTCCAGCTTGTAAATGGCGGAGAATTCCTCCTCCCTCGGTCAGGGCGGTTCCGGTCATGCCCGAGAGCTTTTTGTAAAGACGGAAGTAATTTTGGAAGGTGATGGTGGCAAAAGTCTTGGACTCGTTGGCAACGGTGACCCCTTCCTTGGCCTCAATGGCCTGATGCAGGCCCCTCGTTGTACCGGCGGCCATACATCAGGCGGCCGGTGAATTCATCCACAATGATGATCTGGCCATCCTTCACCACATAGTCAATGTCCTTCTTCATGAGGGCCCCGAGCCTTCATGGCCTGGTTGATGTGGTGGTTCAGGGTGGTGTTGTCCGGGTCCGCCAGATTTTCCACGCCGAAGAACTGCTCCGCCTTGGCAATGCCAGAGGCGGTGAGGGACACGGAGCGGTTCTTCTCGTCCACGATGTAATCGCAGTCGTAATCGTCCTGGGCCTCCTTCTCGTCGGTCTTGGCAAAGACCAGCTTCCGCAGGCCGGAGACGAAGTAATCCGCCATCTCATACAGCTTGGAGGAATCCTCCCCCTTGCCGGAAATGATGAGGGGGTACGGGCCTCATCGATGAGGATGGAGTCCACCTCGTCCACAATGGCAAAGCTGTGGCCGCGCTGGACCAGCTCCGTCTTGTAGATGGCCATGTTGTCGCTCAGATAGTCAAAGCCAAGCTCGTTATTGGTGCAGTAGGTGATGTCTGCGGCGTAGGCCTTCTTCCGCTCCGGGAGGTCATACCGGGGATGACCAGGCCCACTGTCAGGCCCAGGTACCGGTAGACCTTTCCCATCCATTCCGAGTCACGCTTGGCTAGATAATCGTTGACAGTGACGATATGGACGCCTTTCCCCGCCAGGGCGTTGAGGTAGGCGGGCAGAATGGCCACCAGGGTCTTGCCCTCGCCGGTTTTCATTTCGGCAATCCGGCCCTGATGGAGCACGATGCCGCCGATCAGCTGCACCGGGTAGGGTCGCATGCCCAAAACCCGGTCCGCCGCCTCCCGGCAGACTGCAAAAGAGGCCTCCGGCAGGAGGGCATCAAGGTCTCTCCGTTCTGATACCGCTGCTGGAACTCCTTGGTTTTCGCCGCCAGGTCCCCATCGGACAGCTTTTGGCAGGCAGGCCCCAGCGCCTCAATCTGCCCAACCAGCGGCTGCAGCCGCTTCACCTCCCGCTGAGAGCGGGTTCCAAAAAATTTTACTCATGATTCCCATGGTCGTTTTGCCCTTTCCTACGAAAACAAATTTCCACATGCCGCCTTCCGGCCCATGAATGTCTTTTCTCCCATCTCCGCCCCTGGGCTAAGATGCCAATTCAAAATTCAAATTGTATTATACCATAGGGCACGGGAAAAAAGACAGAAGAAATTGTGAACAAATTCCAGAGGCCCCCACCGGTTTTCTCCGGCCCTGCCGGCTCTTGCCCTTCCGCAACACCACTTGACATGGGCGGTATTTGAGGCTTATAATGCAGGAAATGCAATCTGTGACACAATTTGTATCACGCCTGAGGCTGACCCGCCGGGAGGTAACCATGGAACTCATTTTGGACACCCAACCATACATGCTCTATGAAACCATTGCCATGCTGACAAAATATGTCAACCGCATTTCCATGCTGGACATCCGGGACACCCTGCTGCGGCTCTACCGCAGCGGCCTGGACGAGACCTGGCGCAGGCGGCTGGAGTGCCTGCAGGAGATCCTGGAGCAAGTCTGCGCGGACGTGGACCGGGAGGATCCGGACATGCAGTACTTCTTCTCCAAGCGGGAGCTCAGCGGCCCCAGCGACCTCACCAACCTGGCCGGGTGCTGACCCACCCCTTCATCGAGTGGCGGTCGCCTGCTGGAGGAGGAGGCCGAGGCCCTGAAAGAGGACTGGCGGTGTCTCCAAGCGCGCGGCTTCCGGCTGGCCCCCGATACATGCGGGATTTCCTTCATTCCCTGCCCGCCGGAGAAGCCCAGGAGAGCTTCTTTTCGCCAGCTGTACCGTCTGCATCTGCCCGGGGACCTTTCCATGGAGGTTTTAAACCTCTATGAGGATTATACGGGCAATCTGGACCGGCTGGTGGGGCTCATCACCCCCTACGCCCGGCGTCTGGAGGAGCAGCTGGCGGAGCGCCCCTGGCTGATGGAGAGCCTGGGGGCCTATTGGGCGGAGCAATTTCAAACCATCTCCCCGGAGTCCTTTTGCGCCGGTTCCAAAATGGGCTACCGGTCTCCCCCGGTCAACCCTCACCGCAGGGTCTGCTTTTCTCTCATGGCCTGCACGGAGCTCCAGTTCGAAACCCAGAACTCTGTTCTGCACCCGGGCCGCAGCCTCTATGTCTTCGGCTGCTCCATCGCAGCCGTCTGCTCCCAGCAGATGTTTGGCGATGACACAGAGCATCGCCGCAACCTTCCGCACCCTGGGCAACAAAAAGCCGGCTGGAGCTTCTTCTGCGCCTGGCCCAGGACCGGGGCTACTGTCAGCAGCTGGCGGTGGAGGCCCAGTGCAACACCGGCGACATGTCCCGCAGCCTCACCGCCCTGTCCAAGTGCGGTCTGCTGGAAGCAGGAGCAGGAACAGTCCCGCACCTACTACGCCGCCGACCTGCCAGCCATCTCCCGGTTTCTGCAGGAATTTCACGACCTCCTGGCCCGCCGCCAGGAGCGGTGAGCGATGCCCTCCCCGGGGCCATGTGCCTGACCCGCCGGTGGGTCCAGTAGGCCGCACCCTACGCCTGGGGAGGCAGGCAGGAACCACCCCACGCCCAGCGCAGGATATACTCTGAACCGGATCCCCGGGATTTCAGCCGGAAGGTGGGGATTTTCCCTGCTTTCCGGCGTTTTCCTCTCCCGAAACCCCCGCTCCCCCGGCTGCTGCCACTCCTTTGGCTCCGGCGGGGGCTTATTTTTTCGACTCGTTTCGAAAAACCACTTGATTTTTACGCTAACGCTATTATGCTGGATATATTCCCAGCGTCATCTTGCAAATTTTCCAGCAGTAGTCAACGAATGGATGCTGACCGGCGCCCCCGGCTCCCTTCCGCATCACACCAACCAACAGGAGGTACGATCATGAGAAAACTGGAACTGCCAACCGGCTTTTGGCGGCTGTGTTGACCCTGGCGCTGCTTCTGAGCCTGGCCCTCCCCGCCGGGGGCAGCGGCGGCAGCTGACGTGGTGCATCCCGCCTTCACCCAGGTGGACAGCAGCGAAGTCAGCGCCAGCTTACCTGGTATGGAAGCCACTGAGCTGGAGCCATCTGCTTACAGCGACACGGATTCCGTCCGCGTATCCATTGTTTTGGAGGAGAAGTCCACGGTAGCGGCCGGCTTCTCCACCCAGGCCATTGGCAGCAACACGGCAGCTGCCACCTATCGGGGCCGCCTGGAGACCCGCCAGGCAGCCGTAACCGCAGCCATTGAGGAGCAGGCCCTGGACGGCGAGGCCCTGGATGTGGTCTGGAACCTGACCCTGGTGGGCAACATCATCTCCGCCAATGTTCCCTATGGGAAGGTGGAGGAGATTGCCAAAATTCCTGGCGTCCAGGACGTGGTGCTGGAGACCCAGTATTCCGCCCCTGTCACCCAGGAGGGGGCGGACGCCTCCCCCAGCATGGCCGTCTCCTCCCAGATGAACGGGGCCAATCAGGTCTGGCAGCTGGGCTACACCGGCGCGGGAACCCGGATTGCCGTAATCGACACCGGCCTGATGCTGGACCATGAGACCTTTGACCCCGGCGCCTTTGACTACGCCATTGCGGAAGACGCCCAGAAGGCCGGCATGTCTGTGGAGGACTTCATCCGGGAGAAGGACCTGCTGGACGCTGCTGAGATTGCTCAGGTTCTGCCCCAGCTGAACGCCCACCGGCGGCAGCCCACCATCACCGCCGAGGAGTTTCTACGCCAGCACCAAGGTGCCCTTTGGATATAACTACATTGACAACAGCCTCTACCTGACCCATGACGAGGATATGCAGGGCGGTCACGGCTCCCACGTGGCAGGCATCGCCAACGCCAACCGGTACATCCCCGACGGCGAGGGCGGCTACCGGGAAGCGGCCACTGCCACTGGCGTGGTGGGCAACGCCCCGGATTCTCAGATCCTGGTGATGAAGGTCTTCGGCATCGCCGGCGGCGCTTATGAGTCTGACTACTTTGCCGCCCTGGAAGACGCCATTGTCCTGGGCTGTGACAGCGTGAACCTGTCCCTGGGCTCCAGCTACGCAGGCCTGGCACGGGCGAAGTGTACCAGAAGCTCCTGGACGATCTGGAAAAAGACCGACACCGTGATGGTGGTTGCCGCTGGTAACAACGGCCATTGGGCCGAGGGCAGCCGCCCGAAGAATCTCTACGCAGAGGATGTGAACCTGAGTACCGCCGGTTCTCCCGGTACCTACACCAATACGCTGGCAGTTGCCTCTGTGGACAATGACGGCTCCATTGGCGGCTACTTCCGGCTTGGGGAAACACGGATATTCTATAACGAGCAGCTGTTCTCCCAGGACTCCATGAGAACGTTAGATACATCCGGAACCGGTACGGAGTATGAATATCTGCTGATTGATGGAGTCGGGCTGAAAGAGGACTATGCCGGTATGGACTTGACCGATAAAATCGTCTTCTGCTCCCGGGGAAACTTCCTTTGTGGATAAGGCAAACGCAGCCACCCACCTGAAGGCAAAAGCAGTGGTGATTTACAACAACGAGCCCGGCGCCATCCGTATGGACCTGACTAACTACTATCGCAGCCAGCCGTGCGTTTCGATCACCCAGGAGGAAGGCGCAGCGGTCAAGGCCGCCGGAACCGCCATGCAGACCGAAGACGGCCTGACCTACTATACGGGTACCATTACAGTACATGACGAAATTGTTGCAAATTTTAAAGACTCCCAGTATCTCACCATGAGCTCCTTCAGCTCCTGGGGCGTCCCCGGCGACCTGAGCATGAAGCCGGAAATCACGGCCTGGCGGCAGCATCTATTCCCTGGAGGGGACCATGTTTGAGCCCGATGCTTATACCTACATGTCCGGTACCTCCATGGCGTCTCCCCAGGTAGCGGGTCTGACCGCCCTCGTAAAGCAGTACCTGGAGGAGCAGAAGCTGAGCCAGCCGGGCCTCACCAACCGGGCCTTGACCCAGAGCCTCCTCATGTCCACTGCGGAGCCCATGCTCGAGGAGGCCTCCGGCTACTATTACTCCATCCTCCGCCAGGGCGCAGGTCTGGCCGCGGTGGACCAGGCGATCGGCGCTGCCTCCTACATCCTGGTAGATGGCCAGCCTGACGGCAAGGTGAAGGCAGAGCTGAAGGACGATCCGGAGCGGACCGGCGTCTACGCCTTCTCCTTCACCCTCCACGATCTGCGGGGCCAGGACACCCCCTATACCCTCTCCGCTGATCTCTTCACCCAAGGGGTATTTGAAGATTACATTGACAAGGACCAGACGGAGCTGGGGCTCTACATGGACACCCTCACCGAAGCCATGGACGCTCAGATCACCTTCCTGGTAGACGGGAAGGCGGTTACCCCGGTCCGGGACCTGTCCCACTATGATTTCAACGGCGACGGCGTGGCCGATCACGCAGACGCCCAGCTCCTCATGGACCATGTGATCCTGGGGACGGAGCTCACCGCAAATCAAGCTTCCGCCGACCTGAATGAAGACGGCGCGGTCACCTCTTATGATGTGCATGCGCTTCTGCAGATGCTGAATTCCGGCGTGGTCACCGTGCCTGCCTCCGGCAGCGTGACTGTCACTGTGAAGATGCGTCTCACCGACAGCCAGAAGGCAAAGCTGGACCGGAACTTCGCCAATGGCGCTTATGTAGAGGGCTTCGTCTATGCCACCCCCGCCCCCACTGCCGAAGGGCTGATTCTGCCCACCCACTCCATCCCCCCTTCTGGGCTTCTACGGCAACTGGTCCGACCCCTCCATGCTGGATGTGGGTTCTCACCAAACCTTTGAAACCGGAGAGGATGTAAAACAATTTTATGTAGCTGCCTTTGGAAACTCCCTGCTGAAGCGGCCCAAGGGAAATGCCGGTACGCAGTATTACGTGGGCGGCAACAGCATGGTTCCCGATCCCGTTTACATGCCGGAGCGGAACGCCATGAACAACCTGCGGGGCGACCTGCTGGACACCTGGGCCTTGACGCTCATCCGCAATGTGGGCAATGCCAGAATTACCATCCGCAACACCGACACCCAGGAGGTCCTCCAGCAGGAGGAGCTGGGCGCGGTCCTGGCTGCCTTCTATGTGCCCTCTGTAGGGATGTGGGGCATACCTCCGTGCAGCTCCCGGTGAAATACAAGGGCGAAGGCCTCCTGAGGGGACGCATCTGGAGTTCACCCTGGAGCTGGCCCCGGAGCTGTATGTCCACGAAGACGGCGCCACAGACTGGGACGCCCTGGGCAAGGGCGCGATCCGAACGGTTCCTCTGACCATTGATAACACCGCGCCGGAAATTTTGGAAATCTCCTACAACCTGGTCAGCAACACCATGACTGTCACGGCACAGGACAACCAGTACATCGCCGGTGTGGCGCTGTGTACCTCCGGCGGCTTCAACACCCTGGCCATCACCGGCTCCAACCAGGAGACGGCTGGGAGACCGCCTCCTTCCAGCTGGACCTGTCCGAGGTCAACGGCAAGCATTTCTGGCTGGAAGTGAGTGACTATGCGGGCAACACATCCACCTATGAGGTGGAGCTTCCCCTGGGAACGCAGCCCGAGCCACCGAGGCGTTTGCCTTTGAGCTCTTCAGCAACCAGTTGGTCAGCTTCGACTTCGGCGAAGATTTGGGATATAATTTCAGCAATACGCCTGCGGATACCATGTTGGGCATCCTGGCTCGGAAGAAACCTTCTACGCGGCCTCGGACGTCTACGGCCTCATGTATGCCGCTACCAATGCAGGTCACCTGTATGTCATCGACACCGAGCATCCTGCCGACATGATCTATGTGGGCGCTATGGGCCTCCAGCTGACCGACCTGGCCTTCAGCCGGGCAGACGATACCCTGTACGGCATGACCAAGGAAAGCGAGCTCTATGCCGTGGACCGGATGACTGCCAACGTACAGTACATTGGCCAGATTGGCGTGGAGACCAACACCCTGGCCTGTGACGGCCAAGGGAACTTCTATAGCATCGTTTACGGCACCAAGTGGTCTGACGGATATGAATCGGGCAACCTCTGCCGGTTTACCCTGGGAGACCCTGTCCAGCCCGGAAATTCTCACCCGCCAATGGAAGACGAATACAGAGGTGCAGTCTCTGGAGTGGAACCCCAACAATGGCCGGATTTATTGGGCTATGTACTACCGGTTCTACACCCACGGCGGACAATATGAACATCTGTACAATGATATCTACGCATATGACATTGAGAATCAGTTGACAAGTACCTACTCCATTTCGCAAATGACATTGACATCTACTGAGTACCGGCATCTGTCTTGTCTGACTCTGCCCGAAAAAGGAGCTGCTGTCCAGTGGCCCGCTCCTGCAGAAGAGATTGCGGGGTACAGCTGGAAGAGACTGGGCTGACCCTGATTCCGGGAGAGGAGAGGCTCCTGCGGGCAGCGGTGCAGCCCTGGAGCGTCACGGACCGCAGCCTCACCTGGACCAGCTCCAACCCGGCAGTGGCTTCTGTGGACGCGGACGGCAACATCACGGCCCACCGCAACGGCCAGGCAGTCATCACTGCGACCTCCACGGCGGGCGCCTCAAGGCGGCCTCCTGCACCGTGACGGTGGAAGCGCTCAGGTGCAGCTCCACGGGCGGTTCAGGCGGCCTCCCGGCGAAACCCGCCTGTTCACCTGGGACATGCGTCAGGGGATCGTTGGTCCGCCGGCAGTGCTCTGAACACATCTGTATCCGCTGCAGCAATGGAGCCCAATTGCGAGAACCTGTATGTAGGCGATGCCAAGCGAAATGACCACAACGAATTTAGCGTATATCAAGTTGCCCCTGCACTGGAAGCACGCTTGCAACCTCCAGCAACGGGGTGCCTTATCCCATGTGGTCCATGGTTCCCTGCGACCTCTTCAGCACGGCGGAAAATCCCCTGATTGTCTGGTTCTATGACGGCTATTTATCCGCTCCTATGGATCCCATGAATCCTACCTTCCTGATGGTCACACCCGAGGTGTACAAAAGCGGCGCCAGCACCTTCGTCGCCATGGCATCTGGCGGCGCCACATTCCAGGATCCTAGCTTTTGGCAAGGTTCCCGCGCAGCTCCTGTATCTTTTGGATGATCTTGGGAATGTGTGGAAGGCCTATATTTATGAAGCCTATGGCTTTTTATAGTGTAGGATACGAAACCGTTCCTTATGTCAGCACCGATCTCCCCTGCCCTGGACTTCCGCATCCGGGACGAGCAGATGAACTGCTCCCTATGGGCCGACCAGGAGACCGGGACTCTCTTCCTCCTACTACACCGGCGACACCACCCAAATTTGGCGGCTGACTTACAATGCCTTCACAGAAAGCTATGAGAGCACCCTCCTGGGTGACATGGGCGAAGGCGTTGGCCCCGTTGCCCCTCTATGACGGCCAGGTCTTCGGCGCAGAGCCTGCCGCCCTGCCCCAGCCGGAGTTCTCCACCGAGACTCAGACCTTCGCCCCGATGGAAGCCCTGACCACGGAGCCCGAACCCACCCCGGCAGACGGTGCCTCCAGAGTGCCATCTCTGTGGCAGCGGAGGAGCAGGAGCCCTCTGATCTGGTGACCCTGCCCCTCACCGCAGCCCCCGGCCAGACTCAATGGCGTCATCGAGCTGACCTATGACCCGGCCTCCTTCTGACCCTGGAACGCATCCAGGGCCAGGCAGATGTGGTCAGCTATCAGCACCATGACGGCAGCCTGAAGCTGGGCTACGCCTGGGCGGCAGGCGCTGCCGAAGGCGCGGCCTATGCCACCTCACCTTCCGGGGCAAGGACCTCTGCACGGCAGAGATGACCCTGGGGGAGCTGGAGCGGAACGACCAGGCTGTGGACCAGACGGCCACCCTCACCCTGGACTTTGGCCACCTCTGGAGCGACTGGACCGTCACCAAAGAGCCCACCTGCACAGAGCCCGGCGAGCAGACCCGGACCTGCAGCCGGTGCGGTGAGGTGGAGACGGAAGCCATCGCCGCCTACCCCTGTCCCCAGCGAAGCCTATCTCGGACCTGAACACTGACCAGTGGTACCACGAATACACGGATTACGTCATCCGTCACGGTCTCATGGACGGCATGGGCGACGGCAAGTTCGCTCCCGACGGAAGCTCACCCGGGGCATGTTGGTCACCACCCTGTACCGCCTGGCAGGCGAGCCGGAGGTCACAGAGCCTACCACCTTCCAGGACGTGAGCGAAGGCCGCTACTTCAGCGACGCCATCGCCTGGGCCGAGGACGTGGGCATCGCCAAGGGCATCACGGAAAGCTCTTTGCCCCGGACCATGCCATCACCCGGGAGCAGGCCGTCACCTTCCTGTACCGGTATGTCACCGAGTACCTGAAGCAAACCCCGCCGGTGACGGAGACCTGACCGGCTTCACCGATGCGGCCAGCATCTCCCTCTACGCCAGGGAAGCCATGTCCTGGGCCACCGCCACCGGCCTCCTGGAGGGCTACGGCGACGGCGCCATCGGCCCCAAGAACCCGGTCACCAGGCGCAAATGGCTAAATTCCTCACAATTCTTGATACTAACTTCTAGCCTGTTCCCTCCTTTCTGTCAGAGCAAGGGGCCGCTGCAAGCAAAGCTGCAGCGGTCCCTTGCGACGTTTGCCACCTTCCAGGGGCAAAGATCCTATGGACATGCTGTGGGGTGCGCCGCAGAGTGGGGCCTGGGGGCTTCCCCAAGGATTGCAATTTTCCACCGGCTGGTGTACAATGTGGGGGAAACTTCCCAGGGAGGCGACGGATTGTGGAGAATTATTTTGCCATGACCATGGACAAAGGGGCAGGTGGATGGGATTTCGGCCCTGGGGCTGGCCCATATGGGCGACGGCGTTTTCGAGCTGCTGGTCCGGAGCTGGCTTTGCGGTCACGGCAGGACCAAGGTGCAAAACCTTCACCGGGAGACGGTGTCCTATGTGTCCGCCCCGGCTCAGGCCCGGTTTTGTGGAGCGTCTGGAGCCCCTCCTCAGCCCCGAGGAGCACGACGTATACCGCCGGGGGCGGACCGCCCATCTCCACGCCATTCCCAAGCACGCCACCGCCAAGGAATACGCCCGGGCCACCGGCCTGGAGTGCCTCTTCGGGCACCTGTTCCTGGAGGGAAGACGGAACGAATCAACTGGCTGTTTGTCACAGTCATGGAGGAGCTATATGGCATTTGACGCATACTTCCTGTCCGGAGTTCTGGAGGAGCTTCGGACCCAGGCCCTGGGGGGCCAGGGTGGAGAAGATTCACCAGCCCACCCGGGACACCATCATCCTCCTGCTGCGGTGCTCCGCCGGGCGGCAACGGCTGCTCATTGCCGCCAATCCCACCGCCCCCGGCTCCACCTCACCGGGGCCAATCCCGAAAATCCCGACCAGCCCCCGATGTTTTGCATGCTCCTGCGCAAGCACCTGTCCGGCGGCCGCCTGGTGAGCATCCAGCAGCCCCCATGGAGCGGCTGGTCCGCCTCACCTTCCAGTGCACCGGCGAGTTGGGGGGACCAGGTGGAGCGGGTCCTGGTGGCCGAGCTCATGGGCCGGACCACCAACATCTACCTCCTGGATGAGGCCGGGCGGATTCTGGACTGCCTGCGCCGGGTGGGGCTGGACGACTCCGCCAAGCGCCAGGCTCTGCCTGGGCTGTACTATCAGGATCCGGAGCCAGTGGAAAAGCGCTGCCCCCAGGGCCTCACCCAGGCCGATGCCCTGGCCCTTTGGAGGCCCCCGGGGCCGACCGGTTGGCCGACCGGCTCCTGGACACCTTTGGCGGCCTGTCCCCCTGGTGTGCCGGGAGGCGGCCCTGGCCTGCCTGGGGGACCCCGACGGGCGGCTGGAGGGAGCGGACCGGGCCGCCGCCCAGGCTCTGGCAACTTACTTCCGGAAAGCATCTGCCCCTGGGGCGGCCCCTACCTCCTGACCGGGCGGCGGCCCCAAGGCCTACGCCTTTGTACCCATATTCCAATACGGGCGGACTACGCCTGTGAGGAGCTCCCTCCTTCGCTTCCCTTCTGGACCGGTTCTACACCCTGCGGGACCGGCGGGACGCCATGCGTCAGAAGGCCCAGTCGGTGCGCCGGACGGTGCAGAACCTCCGGGACCGGACCGCCCGGAAAATGGCCATCCAGGAAAAGGAGCTGGCCACCGCCCGGGACCGGGAGCACCTGCGCCAGATGGGCGACCTGGTCACCGCCAACCTCCACGCCATCCGCAAGGGCCAGACCACCCTCACGGCGGAAAACTTCTACGATCCGGAGATGAAGCCCATCCAAATTCCCTGTCCCCCCTCCTGTCCCTCAGCAGAACGCGGCCAAGTACTACAAGGACTACGCCAAGGCCAAGAACGGGGAGAAGGAGCTGACCCTGCCAGCTGGAGCTGGGGGGGGCCAGGAGCTGGAGTACCTCCTCAGCGTCCTGGAGGAGCTGGACGGGCGGAGACGGAGGGCGAGCTGGAGGAAATCCGGCAGGAGCTGGCCTCCGGCGGTTACCTCCGGCTGGAGGGAGGCCGGCGGAAGATGAAGCAGGCCGCCTCCAAGCCCATGCGCTTCGTCTCCACAGACGGCTACCCCCATTTATGTGGGCCGGAATAACCGGCAAAACGATGAGCTCACCGGAAAGCTGGCCCAGAAAAAAACGACCTGTGGCTCCACGTGCAGAAGCTCCACGGCAGCCACGTGATCATCCCTGGACGGGCGTCCAGCCCCCGACGACACCATCACCCAGGCAGCCCAGCTGGCCGCCTGGTTCTCCCAGGGCCGCCAGGGCCAAAACGTGGCCGTGGACGTGACCCCCGTGCGCTTCGTCAAAAAGCCAGGCGGCGCCAAGCCGGGCATGGTGGTCTACACCCAATATCGCACCGTCTACGTCACTCCGGATCCCAGCCTGGCCGGGCAGCTGAGGCCGTAGGGGCAATGGGCGCCAAATCAGATGGTGCGGCACCCAATACATGGGCCTGTTGCAAACGCGCTTTTATAAAATTGTTCCTCATATTTTAGGGGAGAAGACACGAATTTCCGTGTTTTCTCCCCCTATCTTCCACTTTTAGAAAGAGGTCTGTTGCAAAACGCATTTTGCAACAGACCCATTTTATGAAATTTGCCGGTAGGATGCTTACTGTGGCATAAGCAGGAGCTTGCGGTACTTGGCATACTCCTCCACCGGGATTTTCATGGCGGCCATGACTTGGTCCACCGGCCAGCCAGTGGTTTCCATAAGACTGCGAATGCTCCGCAGCCGCTCCTGATCCGCGCCTTGCGCGGCCCCTCTCATGCCTCTCTCGCGGCCCTCTTTCATGCCCCTCTCGCGGCCCTCTTCGATAAAACCTTGGCTCAGGTTACACACAGCTGTCACCGTCCCTTCCATGTTGCGCGCGCTTGAGAAATCGTATTCTTCTTCCAATATTTGAATGACCTGACCCGGCGTGCACCGCCCTTTGAACAGCACTTCCAGCATCCGCAGCAGGCCTCCGTATCGCGCTCCCTCTGGACTGCCCAAGCAGATCATGGTGACATTCAGCAGGTCATAGTGCCGCACCGGTTCGGTCACATTGCCCACCAGCGGCCGCTCTTCCACGGCGTAGCTGGTAATGGTGTTTTCCCGCTCCAGTGGTGGATGGGAACAAATCCAGATGGAGTATACCTTCCGAAGGGCCTCATAATGGGACTGGGTAAATACGGATCCATACTGGGCAGACAGCATCCGTCCGCAGTAATAGAGCGCCCGTTTTACCAGCGGGTATCCGGGATGGTACTTGCCTTGGGCTTCGATGTTGATGATTAAGCCGATTTTCCCATCCTCACCTGGGGCAACGGCGGAAAATCGCACATCGTAGACCACCCGAGCTTCTGTTGTGCTGCTGCTTTCCGTGGCCAGCCCCTGGATCCTTGGCGGATTTGTCTCGTCCGGATGGACCCCGGACTGGCCCACCTCCGGCTCATTTTCAATATAGCTCATGAGCTCCGGGATGGTGCAATCCCGATACTCCACCACACAGGTTTTCATGATATGCGCCAAAACCTCTTTGTAGGCCAGAATATCCTTAAAGACCGCATCCTGACTCATATTCCCGTCCAGCCGGGAGATGCTCCCTGCCATTTGCGTCTCCATGGGTCTCACCTCATTTTAGAAATGAAACTTTTCACCTTTATTATATATGTTCCAACCTGATCTGTCAAGACTGCTTTCCCGCGCCTTGAACTCAAACATCTGATGGTAAGGGAGGCTGGACGTAGCGGCTTCTGGCTTCCGGCCTGGGGTGGGCGTGGACGCTGGAGACCACACCCATGGCCAAATACATGGAGACGATGGAGCGCCGTAGCTGATGAAGGGAGGGTCAGACCAATGACCGGCGCGACTCCCAGGCACATACCCACGTTGACGCACACCTGGAAGATGAGGGCCGCCCCGGTGCCAAGACACACCAGGCGGCTCAGGTAATCCGGGGGTCTTCAGCCCCACGTAAATCACCGGAACACCACCGCCCCCAGCAGGAGCAGGGTGAAGGCGCAGCCCAGCAGCCCCAGCTCCTCCCCAATGGCAGAGAAAAATGAAGTCCGTATGCTGGGCATTCAAGGCCCCCACCTGGGTGCGGCTGCCCTGGAACAGCCCCTGGCCGGACAGGCCGCCGCCGGTGAGGGACCGGAGGCTCTGGGCAAAGTGCCACCGCTCATCCAGACCCTGGGGGTCGATGGTGGTCAAAAATCACCAGAATCCGATTCTTCTGGTAGTCCTGAAGAAGATGGGTCCAGGCGTAGGGGGCGGCCAGGCACAAAGCGCCGATTCCACCCAAAAACCACCACAGCTTCACCCCGCCTACAAAGGCCATCACCAGGAAAATAAACACAAAAATCAGGGACACACCGGCGTCCCTGAGACAACACCATGTTCAGCCCCACCAGAAACACCAGCTGAAAGGCCATGGCCAGCACCGAGCGGAAGGAGGAAATCCGGCTCTGATGGACCTGCATCACCTTGGCCAGGAGAATGGTGAAGGTAATCTTGCAGATCTCCGCCGGTTGGATGTTGACGGGAAGCCGGGGATGTCCAGCCAGCTCCGGTTGCCGGTGCCGCCGTCGGTGCCAAAGGGGATCAGCAGCAGCAGGAGCAGGGCGTTGAAGAGAAACAGCAGCTCCCGGTGCTCCGCCAGCCCCTCCAAGTCCATGGAGGTCAGCAGGACATAGAACAGGACACCCAGAGCCGTAGCCGCCAGCTGCACCGTGAGGAACCGGCTGCTGCCCAGATAATGGGTGGCGCTGGAGATCACCACACAGCCGAACCCTGTGGCCAGAAGGCACAGGAACAGCAGCAGCAAATCTCCCTTTTTCCCGAAATTCCTCAAAATGCGGACAATCCTCTGCATAAACGGAGCTCCTTTCCCCAGCATTGGGGATATTGTAGCACCGGAGCCCCAGAATGTAAACAGAAATTTCCCGGCGCTCCTCAGAGGCGCCGTAGGGTCGGCCTCCCGGACGCACCGGCGGAAGAGGCTGGCCGGTTGCGAACTGCCCAGGCGAATTCGTACCGCCTGAAAATTGGTCCGGCTTTGCCGAAACGTGACGGGATACGGAACATGCTACCGCGCCACAAGCTGCCAGCTGTCAAGTCGCAGGCTCGCTGGCAGAACGTCTCTGGGGGATTCCACGCCGGACCGGCGGAAAATCAACCGGTAGACCACGGGGTAGACCACCAGGCTGAAGGGGGACGGCCAGGATGATGTCCAGGGCGGAGTGCTGCTTCACAAACACCGTGGACACCGCCACCAGGAAGGCGAAGGCCCAGATGGCCCCCTGAATCCAGGGCTTACGCAGGCGGCGGCAGTTCCAGGCGGCAAAGCACACCGCCATAGAGCCCACCACATGGAGGCTGGGGCAGACGTTGGTATTGGTATCCTGGCTGTACACCAGGGCCACCAGCCGGGTGAACAGATTGTCCTGGGGAAATTGGGTCACCCGCAGGTCCTGCCGGTTGGGAAACAGCAGATACAGGGCAATGACCGTGAAAAAGGCCACACCCACGTAGGTCATGTACCGCTTGAAGCCCTCGTGGTCATACCGCGCCAGGTACAGCCCCAGGGCCAGCAGCATGGGAAACCACAGCATGTGGGGACGATGAACCCCTCCAAAAAGGGAATCCGGTCGTCCAGAGGGATATAGGTGGGGCGGCACGCCTCCACGGGAATCACAGCCTCCACCCAGGCGAAGGCCAGAAGGTAGGCCGGCAAAATCAGGGCAAACCAGAGGTAGCGGTTCTCCCGCCGGAGTAAAAACGGCTTTGTGGTATCAGGTTTTCGGTCATAATACACTCCTTCCTGCGGCCGGAGCCGCATGGCTCTTTATACTCCATCCAGGCGAAAAAAGCAAGAGAAGGACGGGGAAATTAAGCGAGAATTAAGGTCCCGTGAAGGAGAATGCCCGCCCAAGCCCCTCGCGCCGCCACCCTCCAGCACAAATTCTCTGGCTCAGAATGACAAGGTGAAAAAAAATATTTCAGGATAGGGATTGCCGAAATGACAGATTTGGGATATAGTATATACGAACAAACGTTTAATTCCTTGGGAGATGACTCATATGATCATCCAGCAGCAAAAAAAAAGGACCCCCGGTTCTGGTTCCACAGGACCGGCAGCGGGACCCGGTGGTGGGGTTTGCCCCCGGTGTGGCCGGGAGCGGTACGGGTGGGGAACATGTCCCTGGTGGGACTGCGTGGAGCCGGCCACGGCTCCGGAGAGGAGGCAAACCATATGCCCAATCGGGTAATTCGGGATTCTATTTTGACCAGCCGCCAGGTGGCGCGGCTGGACTGGTTTCAGCAGGCGCTGTTTGTCCGGCTGATTCTGGGCTGTGACGACTACGGGAGGTATTACAGGGGCCCCAGACATCATCTGCGGCCACCTGTTTAGCACCAGCTCCGGGGTCACCCAGGAGCTGGTGGCTGAGGGTCTGGAGAAGCTGGAAGAGGAGGGGCTCATCGTCACCTACCAGGTGGAGGGAGAAACCTATTGCGCCCTGCCCCAGTGGAGCAAATACCAGGTCTGCCGCACCCGGCGGGAGAAATTTCCCTCTCCGCCTACCGAGGTTCCTGTACAGGAGCCAAAAATTTTACCCCTCAGTTTCACGAAGCAAAGCAAGCTAGTATCGAAACGGCACCTGAAGCCAAGTCCGCCCCAAATCCAATCAATCCGAATCCGAAATCGAATCTCAATCCGAAGCCGAATCCGAATCAAAGGCCCGGCAGGGGCAGGAAGCGGCGGAGGCGGCGGCGAAGGAGATTTTTTCTGACTATGGCCGGATCTGTGTCAGCTCCCTTCCCTGCCGCAACCTCACCCGGGAGCGCAGGCGGAAGCTCCGGGAGCTGGCAGCCCGGGGCTATACCCCCAGGTGTTCCGGGAGGCCTTCCGGAAGGCCCAGGAGAGCGTCTTCCTCCGGGAGAAAAAGCGGCAGCGGGTGAACTTTGACTGGTTTCTGGAGGAGCAAACCCTCACCCGGCTTCTGGAGGGAGCCTACGACGACTCCCCCCGCCGTTCCGGTCCCCGGATCCCAGACACCGCCCATTTGGGCACACTGGAGCGGGAGAGCATTGCACGGATGCTGGCAGAGGCAGCGGCAGCTCCTGTGGCTTCCCCCGGGGATGCTTCGCTGCGTGGCAGAGCCGCCCTTGACTGAGAAAGGAGGATGGATATGTCCAGAGAACTGTTGAAAATCCGGCCCCTGGGAGGGCTGCGGGAGGGGGCCCGGGGGGGAGGGGGGAGGCGGCGGAGATGGTGAACTTCACCGTAACCGGCCAGGGACTCCTCACCCTGCGGCCCAGGGGTGCAGGCCCTGGAGCTCCCCTTTGGCTTCGACACCCGGGGCCAAGTGATCCGGGGCTTTGGGCCGGCTTTTTTGGGGCGGGGGGAATTCCTGGCGGTGGCCACCTCCCCTGCCGGGGAATACGGAGCAAACGGAGATTACATTCAGGTTTTCGCCGGAAGGAAGAGGGATTCGCTGCGGCGGCCCTGCTGCCCCGGCCCTTTGGGGCCAAAACCGCCTGGGTCCAGTTTTTCACCTTCTGCGGAGAGCTCTACGCCCTGTCGGACCAGGGGTATCTGCGGATTTCTGACGGGGGCATTTCCACCGTGGACACCCCCGGCTTCCGGGCTCAGGCGGTGGAGGCCTATGTCCCCCTGGTGGTGACGGGGCCAGCCCCGCAGGAGGCGGCACGGCCCTGGAGCAGGTGAACCGGCTGACGAACCGGCGGCGGATCTCCTACAGCGCCGACGGCTCCGCCGCTTACCGGCTGCCGGAGGAGGCGGTGGGGGTGGCCGCCGTCCAGGTGAGCGGGGAGAGCCTGGACTCCCCGGCAGCTTCGACGCCGAGAGCCGGGTCTATACCTTCCGGACTCCCCGGCGGCGGGGACGGACAATGTGGAGATCACCTACCTGGCCGCCTCCTCGGACCGGGCCAGGGTCCTGGGGATGCGGTGTTCGAGACCTACAACGGAGACACGGACACCCGGCTCTTCCTCTACGGCGACGGCAGCAACACCTGCATTTACTCCGGGGTGACCCAGGGGGAGCTCCCTCGGCGGCCTACTTCCCCGCCATGAACGAGATCGGGTGGACGGAGCCGACGCCCCCATCACCGGGCTTCTGCGCCACGGGGAAGCCTCCTGGCCTTCAAGCCGGACGGGACCTGGTCCATTGCCTACAGCCCCCTCACCCTGCCGGACGGAACCGTCACCGCCGGGTTTTACCTGCGGCCGCTCCACAAAAGCCTGGGGAACTACGCCCTGGGTCAGGTGGCCCTGGTGGAGAACTGCCCCCGGACCGTGACCCCAGGCGCCCTGTACGACTGGCAGCTGCCGGAGGGGGTATCACCGGGATGAGCGGCAGGCGCGTCTCGCCTCGGAGGCCGGTGGCCTCCTTCCTCCAGGGGATGGACCCCAGGCAGGCGGTGGCCCTGGATGACAGTGGACGGGGGGACTATCTCTTCCACGACGGAGAGGCCCTGGTCCACCGGTACCGGCTGGGGGTGTGGTGCCGGTACCGGGGGCGGCCTTTCAGGAGGTTCGGTTCGGGGTGATGTGCGGCGGGGAGCCGGTGTTCGCCGGGGAGGAAGGGGGTGTATACCCTGGATAGGACGGCGGCCTGGGATTACCTGCCGGAAAAGACCCCCATTGAGGGGTCTGGCAGTCGGGACCTGTGGAGCTGGACCGGGTGCGCACCGTAACCCAGGCAGGGGGCTGCTCCTCCCGGCCTGAGAGCGGCTCCGGCCTGGTCCTCTCCCTGGCCACAGACCGGCGGGGGCCTGGGGGGCGTGTCCAGCGGGGGCAGGACGGCTCCGGTACAGCCAGGTGGATTACGGGCGGTGGTCCTACAACCCCTCTCCCCTGCCCCAGCGGCGCTTCCTCCGGCTTCGGGCCCGGAAATGCACCGCCTGCCGCCTCACCCTCCGCCCCAGGGGCCGGGGTGCCGGGGAAGTGTGGAGGAAATTTGGATGGAGATGACGTAAGGCTTGGTTCCCTTCCCATGCGTTCCCACCGCGTGACATGACAGGGGCAGGGCCCTAAGAGTGGGCAGGGGTGACGATGCGGTAGTAGAAGCGGGAGGTGAGGAGGTAGACGGCGGTGTAGATGACGCCGAAGAGGAGGAAGGTGACGGCGGTGGTGAGGATTTGCAGGGTCTGGTCGGTGAGGCTGAAGAGGAGGAGCATTTTGGAGATCATGGGGAAGGCGAAGACCGTGTGAAGCCCGGCCCCCCAAAAGGGGCAGGAAGAAGACGGTGAGGATCTGGGAGTGGATGGTCCTGCGGACCTCCGCCTTGGACATGCCCACCTGCTGCAACGTGCGGAACCGGGTTTGGTCCTCGTAGCCCTCGGAGATCTGCTTGTAGTAGATGATGAGGACCGTGGCCAGGAGGAACAGGAAGCCCAGGAAAATGCCCAGGAAGAAGAGACCGCCAAAGAGGAGAAGAAACCCCACTCCTCATTGGCCCGGGACTCCAGGGTCATGTCCTCCTGGCCCCGGGAACGGACTGACTCCCGGATGGCGCTGTACAGCTCGATCTGCGTGGCTTTCTCCGCGCCGGTGTCGAAGCAGTAGTAGCCCTGGACCGCAATGCTGCCTCCGTCGCCGTAGCTGGCGTTGACCGATGCCCGGAGGGCCTCCAGTGTCATAATCCGGGGTTACGATGAAGAGGCTGGTGACGATGTCTGCGGTGGAGAAGCCATTGTCCAGAAATTCCGGCAGCTCCCCGGCCACCTGGAAGGTGCGGCCGGCCAGGGTCAGGGTATCCCGGCCATATTGGCGCCGGTTTTGGTGCACCAGGATTTGATCCGGCCCCAGGGCGAGGGGTTTGACCGGTGGAACGGTTGTAATCCTCCAGGGGATCAGGTACAGCTCCATGATCCGGCCATCGATTCCCGTGGGGCTCTGGAGCTGGCCGGCAATGTCCAGCAGGAAGGCATCCTCCTCCTGAAGGGCGGTGAAGGCGGCGTAGCGGTAGCGCAGGAGATTTTTGGGCGGCCAGGCCCCGGGCGGTTAAGGCCTCCTGGCTGGCCTGCTCGGCGGCGGCCATGCTGGCCTCCACGTCTCCCCGGCAGGTGAAGTTGATCTCGGGGGTAGCGGTTATGGAGAATGTCGCTGTTGCCCACATACAGGCTGGCGGTGCCGGAGACCATGACCAGAACCATGGTGGACAGGATGCAAATGGTGGCCAGGCCAGCGCCGTTCTGCTTCATCCGGTGGAGCATACCGCCCACGGAGATGAAGTGATTGGTTTTGTAGTAATAGCCCTTCATCCGACGCAGCAGCAGCTTCAGAACCACCACGCTCCCGGCGATGAAGCAGGCGTAGGTGCCCAAAATCACCAGAATCACAGCCACAAAGAACCAGACCAGGGCGTCCACCGGGTTCTGGATGGTGATGGCCAGCCAGTAGCCTGCGCCCAGGGCACAAGGCCCACCAGAGCCAGGAGCCAATTGGCCCAGGGCTCCCGCTCCCCGGCGCTCACACTGTGCAGCAGCTCCACAGGCTTGGCCTTCCGCAGCTGCCACAGACTGTGGAGCAGCATGAGGGCGGCATAGAGCAGAAAGATGCTGCCGGTGCGCAGGAAGGCCCGGGGGATGAATTCCCATGCATAGCGGATCTCAAACTGGAGCATGTTGCACAGCAGCAGCTCCGCCAGCTTGCTCAGGAGAATGCCCAGGCCAAGGCCCACCAGGATGCTGGCGCTGAAGGCAAAAAAGGTCTCCCCAGAACAGGACCCGGCCAATGTGCCGCTTCTCCATGCCCAGAACGTTGTACAGGCCAAACTCCCGCTTCCGCCGCTTCATCAGAAAGCCGTTGGTGTAAAACAGGAGGATGAGGGCGAAAATCTCCACCACGTAGCAGCCCAGGTTCAAAATGGTGTGACAATGGCGCTCTCAGGAATGGTCTGCCAGGTATCTGTATAGGAGGCTGCAGAGGATGAAATGGAGCATGACCATGAGGATGCAGGAGAGCATGTAGGGCAGGTAAAACTTCCGGTTCTTCCCCAGGTTGGTAAACGCCAGCTTGTAATAGAAGCCCTTACGCATGGCGCTCACCACCTGTCTGGAGCATGGTCAGGGTGTCAGAAATCCGCTGGAACTGCTGCTCGTCGGAGCAGGCCCCACGGTAGAGCTGGTGGAAGATCCGCCCGTCCCGGATGAAGAGGACCCGGCCGGCCCGGCTGGCGGCCGGACGGAATGGGTCACCATGACGACGATGGTCTGGCCCCCCTCGTTGATTCGGGTGAAGAGCTTCAGCAGCTCGTCAGAGGAGCGGGAGTCCAGGGCGCCGGTGGGCTCGTCGGCCAGAATGATCAGGGGGTCCTTGATCAGAGCCCGGGCCACCGCTGCGCGCTGCTTTTGCCCGCCGGAGACCTCGTAGGGGAACTTCTTCAGAAGCTCCGTCAGGCCCAGCTGGGCCGCCAGGGGCTGGAGGCGTTTTTGCATCTGCCCATAGGGCACCCCGGCCAGGACCAGGGGCAGCAGGATGTTGTCCTGCAGGAGAAGGTGTCCAGCAGGTTGAAATCCTGGAACACAAAACCCAGATTGTCCCGGCGGAAGGCGGCCAGACAACCCTCGGGGATGGCGGTGAGATCCTGGCCGTTCAGAAGGACCTGGCCGGAGGTTGGCCTGTCGAGCGCGGCGAGGATGTTCAGAAGCGTCGTCTTGCCGGAGCCGGATTCGCCCATAACGGCCACAAATTCCCCCGGATTCCAGGTCAAAGGAGACGTCGGAGAGGGCCTGCACCTGGTTGCCGCCGAAGCGAGTGGTATAAATTTTCTTCAAATTGTGTACTTCCAATCGTGCCATATGCTTGGGACCTCCTTGGTTGTTCTGGGAATATTTTAGCCGGAATGGCCTGGGGTTTCCATCGCTTTGGATTACATTTTAGGGGATTCCTTACATTGTTGTAAGGCAGGCCAAGACGAATTCGCCGGAAATCTGGAGAAACCGGAACATTGCACTGCCAAGCGCGCAGTGTGCGCCCCTACAAGGGTATGCCGTGGGAGCGCCGCAGGGGCGGCCTCCTGGACGCACCCTGCCGCCCCGGGGCAGACGGGCAGAAAAAAAGGACCGCCTGGGGAGGCGGTCCGGGGGTTAATCGGCGTCTATGATGTTGTCCTGAACCATATTGTCCAGGCGCTTTTGAGGCGTTTGCCCAGGACGCTGATCTGGACGACGGTGAACAGGTCCGACAGCCCCTGATACAGGAGCACGCAGCCCACCACTATGAGCAGAGCCCGGCCGAACAGCTCCTTCTGGAGCATGAACAGGACCCCCAAAATGGCTGCCGCCACCGAGGAGGGTCAGCCGGACCCACCAGCCGCTCAGCTCCAGCTCCCGCAGGGTGAAGGCCCGCTTGATGCCGATGAGGCTATCGATGATCACCACCAGGCCCAGAACCACCGAGAGGATATCCCGGATGGAATCCGGGGAGAGGAGTGCGAAAATGCCAATGGCGGCGGTGAGAACGCCAATGACCAGCTCAAAGGTAAAGGCCCGCTCCTGGCTGAAGACAAAGCTGAGGACGTTAAAGCCCCGTAGAGGGTGAGGGCCCCGCCCACCAGGTAGCACAGCACATGCATACTGGCGTCAGGCCAAAGGATGAGCACCAGCCCCAACGCCACAAAGGCCAGGGCGGCCACCACAAAGCTCCAGCGGAACTCCCGCAGAGCGGCCTCCCAGCCGAATTTCTCCCGTTTTCTTTGCCATATAAAAACCCCTTTCCCATTCCGGCGGGCTGTCCCGCATGATATACCGGTATTGTATCCCCTTTGAGAGAAAATGCAATGGGACAGAAGGGAAAAAGCTGGGTGAAATCCGGCACGCATTTTCCTGACTACTCCAGGGGGAGATCCCGGCGCTGGAGGTGGATGGGACGGCGGCGGTGCCTTTGCCGGGGGTGGACTGGATGGAGATGGTGTGGCCCAGCTGGCTGAGGGTGCGGCGGCAGAGATACAGGCCGATGCCGGTGGAGCGTTGGTCCACCCGGCCCAGCTTGCCGGTGTAGCCCCGCTCAAACACCCGGGGCAGGTCCTCCGGAGCGATGCCCAGGCCGGTGTCCTGGATGACCAGGGTCTGGGGCTCTCGCAGGCAGACGGTGACGCTGCCATGGGGGTGTACTTCACGGCATTGGACAGGAGCTGCTCTAGAACAAAGAGGAGCCACTTCTCATCGGTGAGGACGGAGCAGGACACAGGCGTGTAGTGCAGCTGCAGGCCCTTGTGGATGAAGGAGGGGGCAAACTCCCGCAGGGCGGTGCGGATGATGGGGTCCAGGGGGCAGGCGCGGATGACGAAGTCTGTGGTCTCGCTGTCCAGGCGCAGGTAGCACAGGACCATCTCCACATACTGCTGGATCTGGAAGAGGCTCTGCTTCAGGCTGCCGCTTTCCGGGAGCTCCTGGGTCTGGAGGATCAGGTCCATGGCGGCGATGGGGGTCTTGATCTGGTGGGCCCAGAGGGTGTAATAGTCGGTCATGTTCTGGAACCGGCTGGAGGACTCCGCCGACTGGGCGGCCTTGGCCCGGAAGAGACTGACCAGGAGGCGCTGATAGTCCTCCTCCAGGCTGGACCCAGGCAGGGGGCAGGTTGTCCAGGGTGCTCAGCACCTCCTGCTCCAGGTTTTGCAGCCGGTGGTGGCGGCGGCTCCACTGGACAAAGTCCCAAATGCCCGCCCCCAGATAGATGACGCCGCACAAAAGCGCCCCATAGCCCACCGCCAGAACGGGCAGGCGGAACAGCAGCAGCACCACGAGAAGCACCGCCAGAAGTCCCAGGGCCAGCAGCCAGCTCCGCCGCCGGTCCCAGAGATAGGTTCGAAATCCCATATGCGCCTCCCTATTCCCCGATCCGGTAGCCCATGCCCTTCTTGGTGGCGATGAAATCCTCCAGGCCGCCCCCTCCAGCTTCCGGCGGAGCCGGGCCACGTTGACGGTAAGGGCGTTCTCATCCACGTAGGAGTCGGTCTCCCACAGGCGCTGCATGAGGGTTTCCCGGCTCACGATTTTTCCCCTTTGCTCCAGAAGGGTCTGGAGAATGCGGCATTCATTTTTTGGTCAGGGGACAGCCGCCGGCCCCCGTACAGAAGGGCGGCTGCCGCCGGATCCAGAATGGCTCCCTGGTACTCAGGGCAGGCTCCGGCGCGCCGAAGTCGTAGGCCCGGCGCAGCAGCGCCTGAACCTTGGCCAGGAGCACATTCAGGTCGAAGGGCTTGGCCAGGAAGTCGTCGCCTCCCAGGTTCACGGCCATGATGATGTTGAGATTGTCTGAGGCGGAGGAGAGGAAGAGAATGGGAACCTTGGAGATTTTGGATTTCCTCGCACCAGTGGTAGCCGTTGCGGTAAGGAAGGCCGATGTCCAGCAGAACCAAATGGGGTTGAAAGGTGCGGAAATCTCCCAAAACATCCCGGAAATCCCGGATCAGGCCCACCTGATAGTTCCAGGCAGTGAGCTGGCGCTCCAGGACGCCGGAGATTTCAGGGGTCGTCTTCGACCAGGAGAATACGAAACATAGAATACTCCTTCCATTGGATACATTCCACCCGCCTCATGCAGAGCCCCAGGCAAGGCTTGCGCTGCCGGTTGGGGATGAAAGAGGGGGCCGGTGGAATCTCACCGGGTGGGCGGATCCTTCGCTGCCGCGCCGGGGCATGGTTCTCGGTGTCTCCGGCGGGCGGAGGGGTTATGGGGCGGGGGTGCGCTTTGCCTGTAAAAAGCGGAGGGTGAAGCAGGCGCCGCCTTCGCGGCGGTTGGCGGCCTGGATGGTGCCGTTTTGGGCGGTGATGATCATCCGGGCCAGGGCCAGGCCGATGCCGGCGCTTTGGGGGCGGCATTTTTGGCCCCGGTAGAACCGCTCGAACAGGTGGAGCAGGTCCTCCTGGCGGATGCCGGGGCCGGTGTCCTCCACCAGAATTTGACTGTAAATGGGGTTCTCCACAGGGTGACGGTGATGGAGCCGGAGGCGGGGGTGTGTTCCATACAGTTTTTGAGGACATTGCCCAGGGCCTCCGCCGTCAGGCGGGGTCACAGACGGCCTGGGCCTCCCCTACAACCTGGAAGGTCTGGCCCTGGCTCCATGGGAATGGCCAGGGGGACGCCGCCCGGTACGTAGGTCCTTCAGGCTGAGCTTCTCCCGGCAAAAGCTCCACGGTGCCGGCATCCAGGCAGGACATGCGCAGCAGGGCGTTCACCAGCCAGTCCAGCCGGTCCAGCTGCTGCCGGAGCTCCCGGCTGGTGGTCCGGCGCTTGTCCGGAGAAAGAGAAGGGTCCGCCAGCTGGCTGCCCAGAAGGTTCAGGGCCGTGAGGGGCGTCCGGATCTGGTGGGAGACGTCGGCCAGAAACGCGGCCATTTGGTCCTTGTCCCCCCTGCAGCCGGTCCGCCTGCTCCCGAAGGCGGGTCAGGAGCTTGGTGAGCTGGCTGTGGAGAATGGACCAGGCCCCCTCGTCATAGGCATCCAGGTCCACGCCGGACTCCCCGTGGAGAATCCGGTCCAGGTCCTGGCACAAGGCCTCCATGGTCCGGTAGCGCCTCCAGGCGCTGCCCAAGCACCAGGGCAAACAGGGCGCAAAGCCCCAGGGCCAGGCACCCGGCCTGGTGGGACCGGGAAAAGCCCACACCGGCAGCGGCCATAGTCAGGGGCAGGAGCAGAAGGAGCTGGACGTGGGCTCCCGGTCCCGGAGAAATTTTCATAGGCAGTCCTCCGCCTTGTAGCCCTGGCCCCGGATGGTGCGGATGAGGGTGGGGTTCTGGGGGTCCGCTCAATCTTGTCCCGGAGGCGCTTCATGTAGACCGTGAGGGTGTTGTCCGTGACAAAGTCCCCCCGCCAGGTCCCAGATCTCGTCTAAATCCGGCTGCGGCTGAGGACCACCCGGGATTGCTGCAAAACAGGAGGAGCAGCCGGTACTCCAGGGGGACAGCGGCAGCTCCCGGCCATCTTGGTGACCACACCCCGGGCGGCATCCACCCGAATGGGACCCAGGCGCAAGGGCCGGTCCCGCCGCCGTACCGGCGGAGCACGTTCCGAATCCGGCTCACCAGCTCCCGGGGGCGGAAGGGCTTGGCGATGTAGTCGTCGGCCCCCAGCCCCGGCCGGCTACGGTGCTGCTTTCATCGGCCAGGGCGGTGAGGAACATCACGGGCATGTGATATTGGGCCTTAATGGCGGCGCAGAGGGCAAAGCCGCTGCCATCGGGCAACGTCACATCCAGCAGGGCCAGGTGGAACCGGCGGCCCTCCAGAAGCCGGAGGGCCTCCATCTGCCCGGAGGCGGCGGTGACGGCGAAGCCCTCCCGCTTCAAAAAAGTCAGACAGGGCGGTGACAATGGCGGGGTCGTCTTCTACCAGAAGGAGGTCTGTCATGGGGGCATGTCCTTTCCATGGATTGCAATCCACGCGCTCCCTGCAGGGCGCAACGAAAAGTCGAGGGGGCCAATGGGGCATCGGCCCCTGGGTGGGTGGGATGTTGGATGTACATTTTTGGCTTAAATTCCCACTGCCTGCCGGCAGGCGGACACATGGGTCAATGTCGCGAACTTGAGGGTTATTTTATCACAGGAGCGGGCGGTTTTCAATGCGGTTTCCCGGATGAAAGGGGAACTGAAAAAGGAGTGTTTTTATGACGACAGCAGAGGAAATCTTTACCATGGCAATCCACCTGATGGATCAGCAGAATGACGCCACCGGGGCGGCGGCGGGACGGGAGGTGGCGGTGTACCGGACCCGGGCGCTTTCGGTGTTGAACGGGATACTGCCGGCCCTGCGGCCCTCTCGGACACCGGGCCGGGAGGGACCGGTCGGCCTCCTGTCCGCCCTCACAGCCTTCTCTCAGGCGGTCCCGGTGGACGATGCCCTGGCCCGGGGGTGCTGCCCTACGCCCTGGCGGCCCATCTCCTGGCCGGGAGGATTCGGACCTGAGCCTTTGGTTCCAGCGCCAGTACGCCATGCAGCTGGCGGAGCTGCAGGCCCAGACGCCGGGACGGTGGGAGGCCATTTCCATGCCATATGGCGCATTTTAAGAAGGAGGGAACATGATATGGATTTTGAGAATCTTTTAGAGGAAGCCGCTGGAAAAAACTGGCGGGAAAGAAAAACAGCTCAGTCGTCCTACGACCAGAGCTTGGCGGATTTGGCGGAGCTGGAGCAGGGAGCGGCACAGCAGGCCCGGGAGGCAGCCACCCGGCGCACAGCGGAGGCCAAGCAGGACCGGGCAGCCTGGAACGAGATTCAGACCGCCCAGGGGCTCACCTCCGGCGCCCAGAGCCAGGCGCTGCTGGCCATGGACAACCAGCTCCGGGGGACCTGACCGCCATTGCCAATACCCGGGATTCCGCCACGGCGGAGCTGGGAAGCGTCAGGCTCTGGCCCGGGACCTGGCCAGCAGCTGGAGCAGCCCAGCTGGAGAGCGACTATGAGCAGATCATGGAGCGCTACCAGCTCCGCAAGGACCAGGACAGCCAGGCGGCGCAAAACCAGAAGGCCATGGCCGCCCTCCTGGCCCAGGCGGGAGATTTCAGCCTCTACGAGGGGCCCTGTACGGCCTCACCCCGGAGCAGATCCGGCGGCTGGAGGCCCATTATGCGGCCCAGCAGGAATCCCTAGGGGGACTGCCGCAGGCTGGGACGTGGAGGCCATGTTCCGGGGAAGGGTGGGCATCACGGGAAGCTTGGCCTCCCCAATTTGTGAATTTTGCGGCCATTCGGTTGATCTTGCGTTGCAAACCATATATACTAACTATAAGTGCAGCAACATGCAAAGGGAGTGAAGCCAATGGCAACCACAACAAATTTCAGCGTCCGTATGGACAGCGACATCAAAAACAATGTGAAGCACTGTACGGCGAATTGGGTATGAATCTGACCACTGCGATCCACGTTTTCCTCCGCCAGTCACTTCGCGCCGGCGGTTTTCCCTTCGAGGTCAAGCTGGAACAACCCAACAAAGAAACCATCGCCGCCCTGCTGGAGGCAGAACGCATCTCACGAGATCCCAGCGTGAAGCGCTATTCCGATGTGGAGGAAGCCTTGGGGGAGCTGAAGCGATGAACCGGGAAATCGTCTGGACGACACAATTTAAAAAAGACGATAAGCTGGCCATGAAGCGCCACATGGATATGGACCTGCTGGACCCATCATCCGGGCGCTGTCCAGGGCGAAACCTTGCCGGAAAGGAACAAAGACCATAGCCTCACCGGCGATTGGGTGGGGCACAGAGAATGTCACATTCAGCCGGATTGGCTTTTGGTCTACCGCATGGAGGAGGATGTGCTGGTGCTGACCTTGGCCCGCACCGGGACACACAGCGATTTGTTTGGCAAATCATCAGATACCGCCGTATGGGAAGCAAAACATCCTGTACGGCGGTTTTGTACCCCCAAGGGAAGGGGAAACCGCCGGGAAATTGGGGGATTCGGGGGCTTTTCCTGGCGGGCGCACACTGTGCGCCTCTGCAGCGGCTTTGCACGACTCGGAAAAATTTGCACCATGAGCCTGGGGCATACGCCTATGCCTCGGGGATGGTCGGGGGGGCGGCTGGTTGCGGCGGCAGAGGGGCCAGCTTTTGGAGGCGGGAGAGGGATTTGATGGCCCGCTCCCGGCGGAGAGCGGCGGGCGGTCGGGGCAGAGCTCCTGGTACACCAGGGGACCACCGGGGTGCGGCCCCAGGTGTGCCAGCCCCCCGGCCTGCGTTGTGAGCGGCCAGGCGGCGGGGAGGTTATCGGTGATGCCGGTGTAGGGGTGCCGTCCCGGCACTGGAGGATGTAAACAGTCCCACATGGGGGGCCTCCTGAGGGGAATGTCAGGTTTTTCACGGGGATGCGGGAGATTTGCCGGGGAGGACGCAGGCGCCCCTCCATGGAGGCCATGGAGGGGCAGGCGGAAGACTTGCGGGGATTCTTGATGGCGGCCTGGGCGGCGG
>VOFD01002836.1_pt1 | contig 32558 bp, 48 predicted proteins | sample 5384101 | NCBI WGS metagenome assembly VOFD01 (sample SAMN12384723, study PRJNA508395) | human gut metagenome | isolation source: healthy gut C | host: Homo sapiens
ATTTTCACATCGTGCAGATTACCTGTATGCACGCGGTAGAACTTTCAAATATCTTTTTCAAATTTTCTTTCTTAATACCTATTCCGTTATCCTGAATAGAAATCATCAGTTTGCCGGTTCATTCCAGGTCTTCACTTTCAATTCCAAATCGGCATCCGGTCCTTATACTTCACCGCATTATCCATCAGATTGAAAATCACATTCGTAAGATGCATTTCATCTGCAAAATGGCAGAGTTGGCAGTCTTTAAGTTCCGATTCATATTTCCATTATAACGTTTCCTTACCTTCAGGGTAAACGTGTTGATAACACCTGGTATATCAGCTCGTTGGGCATCCAGTTCCTTCATTTTTAAGGTAGCTTTCTGTTTGTCGAACATCGACATTCAGCGCACCTTTTCCACCTGAACCTCAAGCGCTTCGTTTCATCATTGATGACCGTCGATATATGCTGGAACATGGCAGGCGACTTACCCACTGCAGGGTCTTTCAACATCTGCGCCGCCAGCGAAATGTCGATAATGGCGCGTTCAACCGTGCGTCATATTGTTGATGAAATCATTCTTCATCTCCGTCAGCTTCTGGCGGAATACGATGTAAATCAAAGATGAACGCGTCACCAGCAGCATACAAAGTAAATACTACCTGACGGTATCATAAACCTGACCGAAATCGAAGATAACTTCTTCCTTGAAAATGTATCTTGACGATACTCATACGGGCTGGTGGGTCATTCAAAAACAATGGCTGCGAATAAGATGCCACCCCTGCATCGTCCGCAATAATATACCTCCCGACCTTCCCGGTCTATCACCTTGAAGGCTAACTATATCACCGTGAGTATTCATTCTCTATCAGACCTGCTTTTAGATACTGGTCCAGAATTCCTTTGAAATTAACACGCCTCAATCGGCTTGTCGCTGGCATTGTATACCATCTGCAACACCACGTCTACCAATGCACGCTGGTAAAGATAGCGGTTTTAAGCATCTCATTCTGCGAGCGTGAAGTCTGAGGAATGGTTTTTTGCTCCATGTTTGCGTGGAAATCATTGTTTTGGCAATTCAGAAGGCTCGTTACTGAAAGTTTTCAATTCCACCGAAGAACGGACACTGCCATCCGGAGCCAGTCATCAACAAACTGCCAGTAACAATGCATCACCCACGCTTATGATTGTTCCCACGCCTCTTTCTGCCTCCCGAGATATCCCTCATTCAGCCAACGCACGCCCTGCGGACTCTGCCTCTTCGAAGCAGCCATCAACGCACGCGCTTCACCGATCATCAAATTGTCCGTTACGCATCTCTCTCGCCTCCTCAATATAGCTTATCTGCAGACAAGCAACCAAGGAAGGAAAGCTCCACAACAACACCCAATATCCATATATTGACTTTTCATAGTCACACCACACTCCTAACACTCCCAACCAATTAACCTGATTTTAACCGACGTTCTCGTAAATAACCGAAGACCATTTTTTTAGGCTGTATTAATGAGCATTATAACAAAACATGCTTCCTGCTTCAGCCTAATAAAAATTAATCATTCAATTCACCCTGCATCTTAATCTATGTTATAGAAAAAGCCGTTACTTGCAACGAAGTACCAACGGCTTTAAAACGTATATTAGCAGCCGATACAACAGCAAAAACTACCAACCCCTGAAAAACTCCTTCACCACTTTGCCCTCAAATTCTCAATCAGTTGTCCTGCACATCACTGAACGAGTTCAATGGCAACTTCATAAACGAAGCACGTCCACCGGTCAAGCTACCGTAGACTAAACACCCAAACAACACACCACAACCCCTGCTGCTCAACCCATGTACGCGCACCCCATGCATCCCCACACATCACCCATCTTGTCCGACGGAAAAAACAACTTCACGTCATAAATGGGTTGAATCCTGACACATTAACGCATCGCTAACCCCCCACAAAAAAAACAACCAACAAACAAAAACACACCACAAACCACAACGAACCCTGCTCCATACGTGACATGACCTCAAATGGCCGGCATGAAACTGCATCAAGGAACCCACAATACTATTGACGAAACCAGCGCCACCCCACCAAAACCAAATTGACGTTCATCTTGAACTCCTGACCATTGAAATAGCCTTCGAACAACAACATGCCTCTCAGAAGTACCAACAATCCATGAACCACCGAACCAGCCTGCACCACCCGACTGCTTCTATGCAAACCGCACGAGCATCTTTAAAATCAAGCCCAAGATACGGTACTCTCGGTTCTTCAAACTTGATTTGCAGTTTTCATTGTTTTCCAGACGCCCACAAGGTACGCAAATGGAATTCACCTTGTCCGTGTACACAGTCCGACGCAATTCTTTAGACTGGTCTATCACCATGTCGTCTTCCTCTCGCATACGGTTCAAAGCAACCATCATCTTTCTGTATCCGACTCAAGTTCAACGGCTGATAGCACGTGAGTATTTGAGCCTTCGGATATTTAATGAAGTTTATTTTCAGAGCCATACCGTTCAATGTATTGCCGGTATGTACATCCTTCACTGATGTCACCGGCTACCATTTCTACCTGATATTATTGCACCAAGTATAAATCTGCGCGATGTTCCTTAACAATAAGTAGTCTGCATTGCAAAATCATCACCTTCGTGCACTTTACCACTCATAACCTTTGAAGTATTGAACATCACCGATATGCGGCTCAACGGCAGTCTTGAAGAAATACAAGGAAGTCGGTCCGTTAGGAATCCGGCTTCACCACCTCACCGCGTGTATTGTGCACCGCGGTACTGTCCACAAACGGCACCACATTACCTGGTGAACTCCATCAGACGGCGTGCCACCCATATCCTTGCCGGTACAGACGCAGAAATACCGAACATACCTCGTAGCTTCAAATCCTCTTGGATACTCTTCGCGCATTTCTGTCTTCTGTCAAAGAGTCCTGCTCAAAGAATTCCATCAGGCCTTCTGTCATGTCTGGCTGCAGCTTCTACCACAAAGCCTTGTGCAGTTCTGTAGCCTTTCCATTTCTTCTGGCTGAATCTCTTCGAGTAATGGGAGGCCACCTCTGGGTCCCTCCCTACTTAAATATTTTCATCAAAAGTACATCGGATCAACGAATTGAAGTTCGGTCCGGTAGGCCAGCGGATGTGCACGGGCACCATTTTCGGACCGTATATGGTTTGCAACTGCTCAAGCACCATATCATAATCGCACTTTTTCATTATCGGCTAGTTTTACAGGAGAATAGCCAGTTTGCCCAGTTTCTCAGGTGTATGGCGAAATGGTTCTGCGTACTACCTCAGGACCATGTGCCCGTTCCAGCAGCAGAATGGCAGTATCTGTAATCGTTGTGAGCGCCGTCATGGCAGCCTTCTACAAAGTCATCACTACCCGGGCAGTCACTATATTCAGTTTCTTGCCGTTCCACTATTACGGAAAACGGTGAAAACACAGAATAGCTGACCCTCCACCTCGGGAAGAACTGTTAATGGTACCTTGGCCTGTTAACAACACTGCTCGTTCTATGTCCATATTTGGCAATGGGACAGTCCAACCAAAAAAACAACCAGGAAAGCCCCTCTCATCGGCATTTCCTGCTCACATCCGGGCCGAAGCTCATCCACACAGATGACGTATACCGAGTCTGTAATCCAGGCAGGTGGAACACCTATACTGATTTCCATCACTACCGATAGCCTTGTCTTGACAGACATTGCCAACCGGCTGGACGGTATCATTCTGATAGGAGGAGGAGACATCCACCCTTCCTATTTCAATGAATCGCCCATCGAACAGCTGGGAGAGGTGGACTCCCTGCGTGATGTATACGACATGGCACTCATCCGCCTGGCTACCCGGCGTAACATTCCGATGTTTGGCATCTGCCGGGAGAACAGTTAATCAATGTAGCTTTCGGTGGAACCCCTTTATCAGGATATCCCTACCCAGCAACCACTGTCTGCCACCAGCAGCAGGAACCGAGCAGTATACCAACTCATACCGTCCACCTCACTCCCGGTTCTGCCATGGCATCCATAACCGGACAGACACAACTTTTCACCAATACTCACCATCACCAGGCGGTCAAGCAAGTTGCCCAGGATTCAGCGTAACGGGTTGGTCGTCAGACAGTATTCCCGAAGCTATAGAGTCTTCCCACGAATATCCGATATGGGGTGTGCAATTCCATCCCGAAGCTCTGGCTACGGCAGGCGACACAGCATTCCTCTGCCAGTCTCAAACAGATACGGATCAGCGATAAAATAAGAATTTCCGATGCCAGCAGGGTGTCATTTATACGAAAGACGGAAGAGAAATGGTCTTTTTTCCATCCGGAAAACGCGGAAGTCTGAAGCTGCCAAACACCTGTAAAGTATATCCGGGGCCGCCTTGATTACAATCGTTTGAGAAAGATTACGGTTTCTGATTCAAATAAGTATTTTAAGGAAATCGACGGCGTCTCTTTACAATGTAGCCGGTACGAGTGTGCGTGCGTTTCCGCTTGCTAAGACAAGTTATAAGATTCCGACAAAATGCAAAAGCATCGGCTTTTTAAAGAGTCAGAAGGCGGATCTCAGATGCCGGAAAATAACTGTGTCTTCGAAAAAAAAAATATTATGCAAAAAATGGCGTGTTATTTGACCGGAATACCGATGAACTTTTTGTATTACCCACCGGCGAAAAAAAGGCGCTTACACGGTGCCGAAAAACACGACAAAGATTGCGGGAGATGCTTTTAAACAGGCAAAATACCTGACCAAACTTACAATCACGAAAAATGTGCAGCGAGGTTACGGTACAAAATACCGTTTTGCCGGCTGCGACCGATTGAAAACCGTGGAAGTAAAAGCCGGAAAATTGAATTACATCCGCATGAATTTTGATGAATGCAGCAGTATTCGCAAACTGGTATTTCCTTCCAATATTATGACGACGGATCTTCGCTGGCTCCCAGCCGGAGTGACGATTTACGGATGGGAAAATACGGGCGCAAGAGACACTGCCAAAGCATATGACGGGAAATTTGTCAGCCGCGGAACCATCCCGGCGGTTGTTGCCGGACCACGAGTGCGCAAGATCGTAGAACGTTATGTGCTTTCCTGGAAACGATCCACGGACGCGAGCGGTTACCAGATTTATACCGGCGATGAAACATTGAAAAACATCAAAGGCACATCAACAACCAAATGCTATGTCAAAAATGTAGACGACTACGGCGAAATCTATATTCGTGCATATCGCCTCGTACATGGGAAAAAAGTGTATGGAAAAGCGCGGAGATTGAGCTGATGCGGTTATTGTCAAACGAATAAGCTGAGAGAAGAAAAATCACTTGCATTTGAGAGTGTACTATACTGTCAAAAAGCAAGTGATTTTCTATTTAGTATAAAATTTTACTTGACCTGTCGTAGTAATCATGTTATACTCTAACTACGTCAGACGTACTACGATAGACGTAGCAACGACAAACGTAATAATCTGCCACTCCGGCAAATACCGAAAAAAGCACGAAAGGAGGCGGGATTTTGATTAGCAGCGATGTGATTCGGGGATATAATGATACGATCATTTTATATCTGCTCCAGCAAAATCCTTCGTATGGATATGAAATTTCGAAGAAAATCCGAATGATTTCTGAGGAAAAATATATCATTAAAGAGACGACGTTGTACTCGGCATTTACAAGGATGGAAAAAAATGGGTACCTTGAATCGTTTTCCGGCAATGAGACAGGAGGTAAGCGGCGCACGTATTATCGTGTCACCGAAGAAGGAAAATTGTATTATGAAGAAAAGTGTAAAGAGTGGGAAGTGACGAAAGAGGTTGTGGATAAGTTTATTATGAAAGAAAGGATGAGCCAAGAGGATGGAAGCAATTAGAGAATATCTTAGTAATATGTTTATGAATCTTCCGGAAACTCCGCAAGTGCTGCGGGCAAAAGCAGAATTGATGGAAATGATGGAAGACAAATACGAAGAACTGATCGCAGAGGGAATGTCAGAGAAAGAAGCTGTGGGAACAGTAATCTCAGAGTTTGGCAATCTGGATGAACTGGCGGAAGAACTCGGAATCGGTGACTTCATGAAAAAGAAGAGGAACCGCAGGAGAAAAAAAGAGCCGTCATGCAGACCGCAGATGGGGATTGGAAGAAGTAAAAAAAATATGTTGCTTTTTGCAAAAACACATGCAAGGTATGTCGCCCTTGGGGTTATGCTCTGTATCTGGGGACCGTTTGTGGAATCCGTTGTCGATGGCGCAATCAATCAGGGATATCTCGGAACGCTGGTAGGAAATCTGCTGGGAAATATGGGAATGTTTCTGCTTGTCGGTGTGGCGGTCGTACTGTTTGTGCTGGCTTCTACAAGGACCAAAGAATACGGAAAAGTCAGCCGGTACACAATTGCACTGGATGAAGAAGCCGCAGCGTATGTCCGCGAAAATCAGGAAAGAGACGAAAAACGCCGCGTGCTCAAGACTTGTATCGGAGTGTTTTTGTGTGTCTTCAGTGTGGTGCCAAGCATGGGCTCGGGATTGTGCCGGAATTTGTTTGCCGAAGCGATTTTGGACAGCAGTGTATTGTTTATTGCAGGGATTGGCGTATATCTTCTGGTATCCGGAAGTAGTTTGAAAAATCGTTACCAGGAATTGGCAAAGGCGACCGCCAATTACGAGCGCGAGCAATCAACAAATACAAGTACAGCAACAAAGCCAATCTATGAAAAGAAGAAAGTACCGGCATTTGCGATTGTATTGATCGTGATATTTGGTGTGCTGGTGCTGAGCCTTGGGGCGATTATTCCGTTTGTGGTTTATCATAACAATATTAATTTGAAGGTAACGGAGTCTGAGATTCAAACAGAGACCGTAATGCCGGGAGAAACAATGAATGATCCGATTGAAAATATTACGGTAGATGCTGACGCGATGGAGTTGACCCTGGAAGTTACGGATGAAGTAGAAGAGCCGGAATTTGTTTATTATGGTGAGGCGAGCCGTAAACCCACAATTGATGATAAAAATGGTGTTATTAATATAGAAAGCCGCCACCGTGGCATTCAGTTTCATTTCCCATTTGGGAATATTACGGAAAAATGTGCATTGACAGTGAAAATTCCAACATCGATGTATGAAAATACAAAAATGAATCTTACACTGGATGCGGGCGACGTGCATTTGACAGGGATTCCAAACGGAGAGATCGTGGCGGACCTGGATGCAGGTAATCTGATCGTGTCAGAATGTACACTGGATAATATAAAAATTGATGCGGATGCCGGAAATGTGGAACTTAAGAACAATCACATTAAGGCGGTGGAAGCGGAAGTGGATGCCGGTAATTTTGAAATGCATTTTGACGGACCAAAAGGTGCCTATGCCTACGACCTTTCAGCGGACCTTGGAAACGTTTCTATCAATGATGAAAAGCATGCCGGTGTAGAGAGTGAATATAAAGTGGAAAAAAGATGCGAATGCTGCCGGCTACGAAGATTATCGCCAGGTGAAAGTAGAAGCGGATCTTGGAAACATTGAAATTCATACAAATTAGAAGGAGGACATTTATTATGAAGAAAGATAATATATTTTGGGGCGTGCTGCTTCTTCTGGCAGCGGTATATATATTGGCGCACAGTCTTGGATTTACGCCGGATATCAGCCTGATGCGTATCGTAATCGGTATCATTTGCGTGATGTGTTTTATCAAATCGACAATTCGCCTGGAATTCGGAGGAATGTTGTTTTCGCTGGCGATTCTGCTTATCATGTTTGAACATGTGCTTGGTATCGAAGCTTTGACACCGTGGCCGGTTTTGTGGGCAGCGCTGTTTGGAAGTATCGGTTTGAATATGATTTTCGGAAGCCGCGCAAAGAGTACCGCAGACACAAAACGCACCGCCGCGTTGAAGTTTCCGGTGAAGGAATGACAGATGCCGGTGCCTCCGATGTGGATGGCGACAGCGTCGTACTGACCGGAATGTTTAACGGAACAAGGAAAAATATCAATTCCAATGCATTTAAAAAGGCAGTCATTGACTGTAAGTTCTGCGGCATGGAAGTCAATATGGACAATGCTGTCATACAGTCCGGAAGTGCAGTGATTGATCTGAGTGTATATTTTTCCGGCGTGGACATCTACATCCCGTCAAACTGGCATGTGGTGAACAATACGGACAGCAGTTTTGGCGGCGTGGAAGAGCATCATGTGAGTGGTGTGGCAGAAGACGGACCGACCTTGGTGATGGAAGGAAATGTCCGTTTCGCAGGGGTAGAGATCTACCGGATTTAAAAACAACGAAAAAAGACTTGACGAATCGTATGAATTTGTGGTACTATATTCTAGCGATGAATTAGGTCTTTTTTTATGCCTAAATTTTTACAAACAAATAATCACGGAGGTGACGTAATGCGTACTAAAATTACATTAGAATGTACAGAGTGTAAGCAGCGTAACTACAACTTGACCAAAGACAAGAAAAACCATCCGGACAGAATGGAAACAAAGAAATATTGTAGATTTTGTAAAAACACACACATTACACAAAAGAGACAAAATAATTTTGTCGTTGTAATGTTGGGGAAAGGATGTGTGCCCGATGAGCGAAGCAGAAAAGACTTCGAAAGCAGGTGGCTTCTTTAAACGTGTCAAAGCAGAGTTCAAAGAGATGTACATGGCCAAAAAAGAGATGAATTGATGCGCCAGTCCGCACTGGTGATCGTTGTTTCTGTTGTTCTTGGCGGTGTGATCGCCGGTATCGACTGGCTGATTCGTCTTGGTCTGCAGGCAATTGGACTATAATTATTTTAGGAGGTTGCTATGGCGGAAGAAGCAAAATGGTATGTAGTTCACACTTATTCCGGATACGAGAATAAGGTAAAAGTTGACATCGAGAAGACAATCGAAAATCGTAACCTTCAGGATCAGATCCTTGAAGTTATGGTGCCGATGCAGACGGTTGTTGAGGAGAGAAATGGAGAAAAGAAACAGGTTCAGAAAAAAATGTTTCCGGCCTACGTTCTCCTGAATATGGTGATGAATGACGAGACCTGGTATGTGGTTCGAAATACCCGCGGTGTGACAGGATTTGTCGGCCCGGGATCAAACCGGTTCCTCTTACCGCAGAAGAAATTACCAACATGGGATTTCTGGCTCAGGCAGAGGAAGTACCATACAGTATTGGCGACCATGTTCTGGTTACCAAGGGTGTATGGCAGGATACACATGGTATCGTGCAGGAAGTTCACCCGGCAAAACATATGGCAGTGATCGAAATTGACATGTTTGGCCGTGGAACACCGGTAGAAATTGATTTCTCAGAATTAGAAAAGTTATAGAAGTGAAAATCAGGAGGTTTTTATAATGGCTAAGAAAGTTGAAGGATATATTAAATTACAAATCCCAGCTGGAAAAGCAACACCAGCACCACCAGTTGGTCCGGCACTTGGACAGCATGGTGTAAACATTGTTCAGTTTACAAAGGAGTTTAACGCAAAGACAGCAGGACAGGAAGGCATGATCATTCCTGTAGTTATCACTGTTTATGCAGATAGAAGTTTCAGCTTCATCACAAAGACTCCACCGGCAGCAGTTCTTCTTAAGAAAGCTTGTAAGATTGAATCCGGTTCTGGTGTACCAAATAAGACAAAAGTTGCAACGATCTCTAAAGCAGAGATTCAGAAGATTGCAGAACTTAAGATGCCTGACTTGAATGCAGGAAGCGTGGAAGCTGCTATGAGCATGATCGCCGGTACTGCAAGAAGTATGGGTATCACAGTAGAAGACTAATAAAACTTACGTGAAAATTTAGACATCGCAGGAGACTTATGTCATTTGGACGTTGTGGGAGAACAGGAACTTGTTACTAAGCTCCTACACATTCGTTAATACCACTAGGAGGTTTGAATCATGAAAAGAGGTAAAAAATATGTTGAGGCTGCAAAGCTGGTAGTCAGAACAGTTCAGTATGATCCAGCTGAGGCCATTGACCTTGTAAAAAGAAAACAGCAGTTGCAAAATTCGATGAAACAATTGAAGCTCATATCCGTCTTGGTGTAGATGGACGTCATGCAGACCAGCAGGTACGTGGTGCAGTTGTACTGCCTCACGGAACAGGTAAAAAAGTTCGCGTTCTTGTATTTGCAAAAGGCGATAAAGTTGCAGAAGCAGAAGCAGCTGGTGCTGATTATGTTGGCGGCGAGGAACTCATTCCTAAGATCCAGAACGAAGGATGGTTTGAGTTTGACGTAGTTGTAGCTACCCGGATATGATGGGTGTTGTTGGTCGTCTCGGACGTGTACTCGGACCAAAAAGGCTTGATGCCAAACCCGAAAGCAGGAACTGTTACAATGGATGTTACAAAGGCTGTTAATGACATTAAAGCAGGTAAGATCGAATATCGTTTGGACAAAGCAAACATTATTCACTGTCCGGTTGGAAAAGCATCTTTCACTGCAGAGCAGTTGAATGACAACTTCAACACTTTGATGGACGCTATCGTAAAAGCAAAACCAGCAAGTGCAAAAGGACAGTATATGAAGAGTGTTACGATCACCAGCACAATGGGACCTGGTGTGAAAGTAAGCACAGTAAAATATGCATAAAAAAAGATATTGACAGTACCGTCAAGGTATGTTAATATAAATTTTGATGACTGCCGTAGACAGTAGGTATAGATGGTCCTTCGGGATTTCAGATGTGTAAGTGCAAGAGCCGCCTACCGAGGAGTAAAGAATGTGGATTTACGTCCCTCTTTTTGCTATGGCGAGAAGAGGGGTTTTCTATATTACGTCCGTCTCAGAGAAAAAACTAATGAGCATGAAGTGCGATAGCACGGAATGCGAATTGGTTTACAAATTGTGAGAGTGCTTGCACGGAACAATTTGTGGACGTATATGCGTTATATATATTCTTTTCGGCAGAAAATATATAAGGAGGAAATGACTCATGGCTAAAGTAGAGATCAAACAGCCAATCGTAGACGAGATCAAAGGATACGCAGCAGACGCAAAAGCAGCTGTACTTGTTGATTATCGTGGTCTGACTGTTGAGCAGGATACAAAACTTCGTAAGGCATTGAGAGAAGCCGGTGTGGTATACAAAGTATACAAAAACACGATGCTTGTTCGTGCATTCGAAGGAACTGATTTTGCACAGTTGGATAAGGATTTGGAAGGACCTACTGCAGTTGCATTTTCAGCAGAGGATGAGACCGCTCCGGCGCGTATTCTCAATGACTTTGCAAAAGAAGCAGAGGCACTTCAGTTCAAGAGCGGTGTTGTAGCCGGCACATATTATGATGAAGCTGGTATCAAGACATTGGCTAACATCCCATCAAGAGATACTCTTATCTCTAAATTGCTTGGAAGCTTGCAGTCACCTGTTACCAATATGGCACGCGTTCTTAATCAGATCGCTGAAGCTAAAGGAAATGGTGAAGAGCCGGCTGCAGAAGCAGAAACCGCAGAATAATCTGCCAACAAAGAAAAAAATTATATTAAATGGAGGAATTTAAAATGACTACTCAGGAATTTATCGATGCTATCAAAGAGATGAGCGTTTTGGAATTAAATGATTTGGTAAAAGCATGTGAAGAAGAATTTGGTGTATCCGCAGCAGCAGGTGTTGTTGTAGCAGCAGCAGGCGACGGTGCAGCAGCAGGCGGCGAAGAGAAAGACGAGTTCGACGTAGAACTTACAGAAGTTGGACCAAACAAAGTTAAGGTTATCAAAGTTGTTCGTGAAGTAACAGGTCTTGGACTTAAGGAAGCAAAAAGACGTTGTAGATGGCGCTCCTAAAGTAATCAAAGAAGGTGCTTCTAAAGACGAAGCTGAAGATATCAAAGCTAAGGTAGAGGCTGAAGGCGCTAAAGTTACATTGAAATAATCAATCGAATAGTGCTTTGAATAGAAGAAGCGGATTTTAGTGTTGTATTTTTTTATGTTTTTGTTTATAATAATAGTGTGACTATTGTACACAAAAATACCAATAAAAGTGTGATTATCATACACAAAAATCCCAATAAAAATGTGAGGAGTGTCTTATTCAATTCTTCTTTAGATAATCAAAGAAATAATAAAATATATATTGTTAATTTATTCCATATATGATATAACAAAATACGAAGGAGCAATGTAAAAAGTGACCTTGAGGTGTTTTTTTATCTATGTTCCGAAGAAAGGAGAATGAGTATGGATAAATGTCCGAAGTGTGGATGCATGTTAAATAATGATGAGAAGGCATCTGGAAAATGTTTTTCATGTGGAGAAACTTTCGAAAGTATTGTAGCTAAAGATACTACTTCAGAAGATAATTATAATGATGATGAAAATAGTATAGCAAAGGCTATAAAAATTATGGCAAGTATTGTCTTGATTTTGGGGTCAATAGGTAGTTTTGCTGTGTCTATTAACTATGGTAAAAGTAATTTTTCATTTGAAGATTTTATTGTGCCTGAAACAGTTACCATTGTAAGTGGATTTATATTTTTGGGATTTGGTGAGGTTATCACATTATTACAAGCAATAAAAAATAAATTGCACTAATACCAATTTTAAAAGGACTGCTTTAAAATTGGTATGTACCCTCTTTGCTGGACAAACTAGTAAGGAGGGTATTTTTTATGTGCTGTAGTTATGACTTAAAAATATGGAAATGAAAAGCGTGCATTGCGCTAATAAATTATTAAATTCATTTCATGATGTGGTAGATATACTTTCTACATAGGAATTTATTATAAAAAGAAAAAGTTATGAAAAAGAAAATCAACATTCCATTGTTCATGGCGGATCAGTCAGATCGATTGATTGGAATGGCATTAGAAAAACGAGGGGGAGTGGCGTTTATTTAGCATAAAAATCTCCCTACACGCATAGTTTTTAGAAAAGCCCGAAAAGGAGAACTTCGTGAGTTATTTCCGCAAGATGATATATTTACAGGAAGAAGGACAAGAACGCGGAGGATATATAAAGGCATCCGGGAAACGTGAGTGGATACGATTGGAAGTACATTTGAAAAATGTAAATAAATGGGAAAATAAGCCGGTGACGCTTGTGCTCAAAGGACAAGAGGAAACATATGATCAGCTGGCGGGAACTATTTCTTCTGAAGAGATTACGAGGCTGGAATGCAAAGCCGGAGAAAAAGAGGAAGTGGTCGGAATCTGGATCGGAGAAAATGGAAAAGTACAGATGGGAGAAGGCCAGCCGCCGGTTGCGGAGTCCGCGCCATCGGTAGAGGAAAAACGGAAGAAGAGGTTGTTGTGGCGGAACCGGTACAAAAGCAGCAAGAAAAAATTCCGGAGACAACAGAACCCGAAATCGAGACAGCTGAAACAGAAGAACCGCCGGAATTTATCGAAATAGAGATGGAAGAAGAGCATAATTGGGAATATGAGTGTAGGAAAATATTGGAATCCCATACGGCGATGTATCCGTTTTCGGATGACGAAGTAGATCAATGTGTTCAGATCGGACCGGAGGATTTTGGAGAATTTCCGCAAAGGTACTGGACATTGTCGGAAAATCCATTTTTGAAGCAGGGATTTTACAATTTTGGTCATCTGCTTTTTACAAAAGTGGGGGAGCGGGTATTTGTCGGTGTGCCGGGGAGATATCATAAAGGGATGTTTATCTCGGCAGATCGTATGGATTTTCGTATTTTAAGAGTGTGCATAAAAGCAAGTTGAAAATGGGAGATTTTGGATATTGGATGATGGAAGTGCATCCACAGCCTCTGCAGGTAATGCAGGAAGGCTGGGGAGGTACTTCTGATATTAAAGAGAGATCGAATACGTCTGAATCCAATACCCTACTTGAAGAAGATACGCAAGCATCTGCGGACCGGCCATAAGCTGACCGTACCACGGCTTTCCGTAATCGCTTGGGGTAGTTAAAAAATGATCCAGCTTTTTTTTGAATCCACGATACCGGTCAGAGGAGAATTTACCTCATGAACCATTTCGTAGAGACGTTCGGCAAGCATTTTTTTCATAAGCGGGGTCATAGGTTTTCGGGTAAGGGCTCTTTTTTTTCGGTTCAATACGGCAGTGGGAAGAAGTCCCGTTCCGGCGTCGATCAAAAAGGCTCTTTGTCTGGCCGTTGTGGCATTTCATCTCCCAAGGGACGTTGTAGACGTATTGCAAAAATGCGGTGATCGGCAAATGGTACACGGGCTTCCAGACCTGAGTACATACTGGTTCGGTCCATGCGGTTTAGGAGAGTCATCATAAACCAGCGGATATTGAGCCAGGAGATTTCGCGCCGTCTTGCCTCTTTTTCCGAATCTTCCGCAAGGCGCGGAGTGCAGGCAAGTGTGGCCTCATAGGCTTTTTTTGGCATATTCTTCCATTTTCAATGAGGCAGAAAAGTCGTCGTGGAGCAATACTTTTCTTGCATCGAAGTCATACGACCACGGAAACATGTTCTTTTGCCACAGTTCTTCCCGGTGAAACCACGGATAACCGCCAAAAATTTCATCGGCACATTCGCCGGTCAAAGCGACGCGGTGTGTCCGGGATACCTGTTCGCAAAAAGTACAACATAGAGGATTCTACATCGGCCATACATGGGAAATCGCGGGCGTCGACAGCTTTGAACAGATGGTCTGCCTGCGTTTCATTGTCGCATTCGAGCAGGGTGTGATGCGTTCCCAGATGTTTGGCAGCAAGTTCCGCAAATGGCCGGTCCTGGCTGGATTGAAATGAATTTGCCTGAAAATTCACGTCATTTCCTTTAAAATCAAAGGAAAATGTGTCAAGTGCGGCATCTTCTTTCTTGAGATACAACTGACAGATCGCGGTGACAAGTGAACTGTCGAGTCCGCCGGATAAAAAACTGCAGATCGGAATATCCGAAACCATTTGTCTGTGAATGCTGTCACAGAGAAGAAACCGCACGTGGCGGATCGTATCCGTATACGAATCATGATGTGGCACGGCTTCCAATTTTCGGAAAAAGTGATGCCGGCAGCCGGAGGCGGAAATATGCATATATTCTCCGGGGAGAAGTTCATGCATTCCGGCAAAACCACCATTTCCAAGCGTTCTTGCCGGACCGAGGGCAAAGATTTCATTCCAGCAGGCACGGTCAGCCGCCGGATGAATTCCATAAGCAAAAAGAGCTTTTGGCTCGGAACCAAAGACGACCGCTGTGTGGTCAAAACTGTAAAAAAGCGGCTTCACTCCCAGAGAGTCGCGGACAAGATAAAGTTCTTTTGTCTGATGTACATAGATCGCAAAGGCAAAAATGCCATTCAATTTTTCGAAAAAAGATGTTCCCATTGCCAGAAAACCATTCAGGATCACTTCCGTGTCGCCTGTAGTGGACCAGCTCATGCCAAAGGGTTTCAGCTCTTCGCGCAGTTCGCACGTGTTATAAATTTCGCCATTGTATACGATGGAAGCACCGCGGCCCCTATACTGCGCGGACATTGGCTGTTTGCCGCCGAGGATGTCACGGATGGCGAGTCGTGTGTGTGCGAGACCGGCGTGGTGGAAAAGAAGGGTATTTTCATCATTTGGTCCCCGACTCCGAAGAGACTGTCTCATTGCGATAAGACGTTTCCTCCAAGGGTTTTCGGGAGAAGTGCCATGGTATCCGGCACTTAGATAATTTTGATCCGATTGATAAAATCCTGCGATACCACACATGAAAAAGCCTCCTTTATTTTGGATCCGGTCCCTGGATCACAGGCTGTAACTGGCGGGCCTCCAAAGCGGCCTCGATCGTATCCGTCAAAAGATCGATGTGTGCGATCATGGAATTTGGTTTCGATTTGTAATTATCCTGGCCAAATGGAATGAAATAAATGTTCTTTGTGTTAAGCAGAATGCCGATATTTTTCAGGTTCATTCCAAGGGCATCGTTTGTGGAAAGTGCTACGACGAGAGGCCGGTTATTGCGAAGATGTGCTTTTGCAGCCATCAAAACCGGCGTGTCAGAGATGCCGTTGGCAAGTTTTGACAATGTATTGCCGGTGCACGGTGCGATGACGAGAATGTCAAAAAGGGCCCCCGGTCCGATCGGTTCCGCATCCGGAATGGTCGTGATCGGTTTTTTTCCGGTGATTTTTTCTGCCTGCTCAAGAAAGTCAGCGCATTTTCCAAAACGGCTGTCAGTGGTAGAAGCATGATCGGAAAAAAATCGGATACAGATTGGCACCGGTAGAAGCCAGTTTTTCCAATTCTGCAAATACTTTTTTGTAAGTGCAGTAGGAACCGGTGATCGCGATGCCGATATTTTTTTGTGATAAATCCATGGACATAAGTTACCTCCTTAAAGATCACAATATTTACAGATTTCTGCGGCAAGTTTGCTGCCGGCTGTCTTAGGAGCATATTTTCCGGGGATTCCCGGACAGTTGATCAGGATGCCGTGAAAAGTTTCCGGTAAAAGCAATGGACCGGATGCGACTTGAAATCATTGAATATTTGTATGAATCCTTGGGACAGATTGTCGAATACGCGCCGGTTCATATGCGGGTTAAGAGCGAATTTACAGAGGCGGTAGAGGCGTTTATGTCACTTTCCGATAAGTTCGCAAGAACACCGGAAGCGACGGAAGTGCGTAAAAATATAAGTAAATTATACTATGAAATATATGAAGCTGTTGTAAAGAAAAGTATGGACGACGAGGACGTTCCATTGGCAGTGCGTCTGTTTTTAGACTATGGATTTGTCAGCGAGAAACTGCTTGAAGAACTTGACACGATGCTCCGCCTGCGGCCGGAAATGGACCAGGCAGAGGATGGATGCCGTGTTTATACGATGTCAAAATGGCTGCAGGCCGTTTATGACGGAGTGAAGGAAACTTCGAAAAATGAGTTTGATGAGGACTTTGCCACGTATCTGCGGCGTCAGTTAAAAGAGCAGAAGATCACGCAGAAAAGAGATGGACGAAGCGATTGTGGACAAGGAGCAGCGGATGCATTTTTGAATGTCAGAATATGTTCCGTTATGCATCCCGCATCATCAATGGAAATATTACGATGTTTGTACCGATTCTCTGTTCAGACGGTATTTTCAGCAATATGAAAAATTCCTATATGACAGAAAAACGGTTAAATGATGCCATCCGCCAGATTGAAAAAGATTGATTATTCGATTTTTTACCGAGGCGTCTGGTAAGTTATGAAAATGTCGACATCAATAAAGCAATGGTCATTGAGCGCGTGACGCCGGACATTATTTTGTTCCCGGTATACGGCCGTAATACGATCATGTGGCAGGATATCACGGGCAAACGCCGTACGTCAAAGGACGTTTGTTTGTCCCGGTTTGGCTGGAAAAGGAACTGAGTCTGGCAATGGTACAACTTATGGGCAATTTCCGCTGGGAAAAATGCCGCACGGAGACCGGCAGTCATTGGAACGATTTCCGTTATCCGTCGCTTACGAGCGAGTATACCGATTATTTGCAATTTTATAAGAAAAACAGCGAGCTTTCCCAGGAGCGGAAAAATAAGATCCGCGCGCAGCTTGTTCAGTGTAACAATAAACACAAAGAAGTATTTTTGAAAGATTATGCAGACTGGATCCTGCGTGAAGCACGCGGCGCGATGAAACTCAGCCGTGTGGCGAGGGCGATATTATTTACCTATTGTCCGTTTTCCGCAGAAACGATGAAGGCATTGGAAGGACAGACTGCTTACAGTGAGGCCGCGAAGAAATACATTCGAGACAACCGTGCTGCGAGAAGAGTCTGGACATGATGATGCACAAATGGACAAAAGCAGGACTGGATGTACCACAGGAAATATTGGCAACAGTAGAATATTTAAAAGGATGAAATAAATGGGCAGATACGATAGCAGCGTACGATGTGCACAGATACGCGAATTAATTGAGGAAAAGCAATATTTGGAGGCAATGGAGGAAATTGAAGAACTTCGTTTCGAAGAAGTACCTACGATTACGGATCTCTATCTTTTTTGCCAATCTGTTTTTAAAAGCAGAAAAAAATGGATATTGCAAAAGAATTATACTACACAGTGTACCATAGAACCTCTTCGAGACCTGCCCTGTATCGTCTCTTGATGCTTACGATCCGCATGGGAGACCTGGAAGAAGCCAAAGAATTGTATCAGGCTTATGAAATCGTGTCTGGGATGACATTGGATACGTATGAGTTGAAATACCGGCTCGCCAAAGCGGAAGGTGCGTCTTATGAGACGTTGATTGAAATTCTGGAAGAATTGAAAATTCGCGAAATGATGGCAAAATATGGTAAACAGATTGTGATCGTACTCGAAGGTGATTATGAAAAACTGGATGAGTTTTTGGGACATCACAGAAATCTGGAGAAGCAGATCTGCTACAAGATCCGCTTATAAATGAAGGAGGAATGGAGAGAGATGAAAAAGCAGGAGTGGAAACCCGGCAATATGTTATATCCCGTGCCGGCAGTGATGGTAAGTTGTGGACGAGAGGGAGAAACTCCCAATATTATAACGGTAGCGTGGGCAGGCACGATTTGCAGCGATCCGGCGATGCTTTCCATTTCCGTTCGTCCGGAGCGGTATTCCTATGATATCATACGGGAAACCGGCGAATTTGTGGTAAATCTTACATCGAAAGAACTGACACGTGCGACGGACTGGTGTGGCGTGAAGTCCGGCCGTGATGTGGACAAATTTAAAGAAATGAACCTGACAGCGGCACCGGCTGTGCATCTCAAAGGCGCGCCGATCATTGCGGAAAGCCCGGTAAATATTGAGTGTAAGGTAAAAGACGTGCTGGAACTGGGAAGCCACCATATGTTTATCGCCGAGGTGGCAGGAGTGCAGGTAAGCGAAAAAATATATGAATGAGACCGGGAAATTTGAATTAAATAAGCTGGGGCTCGTTGCGTATTCACACGGTGAATATTTTGAACTTGGGGAAAAAATTGGAAAATTTGGCTATTCTGTAAAAAATCATAACACATATTTAAAAAAGTAATGAAATTGACATTTTACAAAATGAAGATATGTGGTATACTAGTAATGATGTGATAATTTAGAAAAGTAAAAATGGAGAGGTCGATATGAAGCAGTATATTATAAAAGGCGGAAGACCACTACAGGGAGAAGTTCAGATCGGCGGTGCGAAAAATGCAGCACTGGGTATCATCGTTGCCGCAATTATGGCAGACGAGCCGGTTTTGATCGAAAATCTTCCGGAGGTAGATGATGTAAAAGTATTGCTCGATGCCATTGAGGGAATTGGAGCAGTTGTAGAAAGAATAGATGAGCATACAGTCCGTATCAACGGGGCTGTCATTAATGATGTCAATGTCGATGACGAATATATCCGTAAGATCCGTGGTTCCTACTATCTTGTAGGCGCACTTCTCGGAAAATATAAAAAAGCGGTCGTAGCCCTTCCGGGTGGATGCCAGATCGGAAGCCGTCCGATCGACCAGCATCTCAAAGGATTTGAGCAGCTCGGCGCAACCGTGACGATTCATAATGGAAAGATTGATGCGTATGCAGAGGCGTTGATCGGAAGTCATATTTATCTGGATTGTCCAAGTGTAGGTGCGACAATTAATATTATGATGGCGGCGTGTATGGCAGAAGGAAAGACAATTATCGAGAATCCGGCAAAAGAGCCGCATATCGTAGATGTTGCCAACTTCTTGAACAGCATGGGAGCCAATATCAAAGGTGCCGGTACTGACACGATCCATATCCGCGGGGTAGAACGTCTGCATGGAAGTGAATATTCGATCATTCCGGATCAGATCAGAAGCCGGAACGTATATGATCGCGGCAGCAGCGACAGGCGGAGATGTTTATATCCGTAATGTCATTCCCAAGCATTTGGAAGCCATCACAGCGAAAACTTATTGAAATTGGTGCAAAAGTGGAAGAGTACGATGACTGTGTGCGCGTGCATTCCAATGGACGCATGGGATATGCGAATGTTAAAACGATGCCTTATCCGGGATTTCCCACGGATATGCAGCCACAGATGGTTACCCTTTTGGCGTTGTCCGAAGGGAGTCAGCATTGTAACCGAGACAATTTTTTGAGACAAGATTCAAATACATCAGCGAACTTCGCCGCATGGGTTCCAATATTAATGTGGAAGGAAATGCAGCAATCATTACCGGAGTGGAAGGGTTTACCGGAGCAACGGTAAGTGCGCCGGATCTTCGTGCCGGAGCAGCGCTTGTGATCGCCGGTTTAGTGGCAGATGGTTTTACAACTGTAGAACAAATTCAATATATCGAACGCGGATATGAAAATTTTGAAGATAAGATCCGCGGTCTCGGAGGATTTATTGAAAAAAGTCGATGACGACGACGAGAGAGCAATTCAGAAATTCAAATTAAAAAGTTGGATGAGAAAAAAAGGTGGGCGTCCATTCGAAGAGTGGGCGCCTTGTCATAAAAATAGTAAAGGATATGATAAGATGGATCAAAAGATTAAAGATATTTTAGATGAAGTAGGAAAAGTTATTCGAGGAAACGACGAGCAGATTCAGATGGTTCTGACAGCGATCCTGGCGAAAGGACATATTTTGATCGAAGATATTCCCGGGGTAGGAAAAACGACGATGGCAGTCTGCTTTTTCCCGTGCGATGGAATTGACGGAGCGCCGTCTTCAGTTTACACCGGATGTTCTTCCGAGTGATGTAGTAGGTTTCAATATGCTGGATGCCGATGGAGAAATGCAGTATAAACCGGGTGCTATCCTGTGTAATATTCTGCTTGGCGGATGAGATCAACCGTACTTCGACAAAGACCCAGTCTGCTCTTTTGGAGGTCATGGAAGAGGGACAGGTTACGGTCGATGGTGTCACAAGACAGCTGCCAAATCCATTTGTCGTTGTAGCGACTCAGAACCCGGTCGGTTCTGCCGGTACGCAGATGCTTCCGGAGTCTCAGCTTGACCGTTTTATGATTCGTATTTCCATGGGATATCCGTCAATGGAAGAAGAAATGCGCCTGATTAAAGAACGTCAGGAAGCCAATCCGATCGACTATGTACAGGAAATTGTAACAAAGCAGGAAGTGCTCGAAATGCAGGAGCAGGTTCGTGCTGTTTATATGGATGATAAAGTGCTCAAATATCTTTCGCAGATCGTCGATGCGACGAGACGCCATTCGATGCTCTCTCTGGGTGTCAGTCCTCGTGGAACATTGGCATTTGTAGATATGGCAAAAGGACATGCGTTCATGAACGGACGTGATTATGTTCTGCCGGAAGATGTGAAAAAAGTGGCAAAATGTGTGCTTGCCCACCGTCTTCTTCTCAATGGAAAAGCGCGTATGAGCCATGTGACCGCACAGGACATCGTCGAGGAGATCGTAGGCAAGACAGCAACTCCTAAATTGTAAGAGAGAACGTATCGGAGTTACGTTTAGGAGGTGTCCCCATGACGATAGGAACGTTAATTTATTTATTGATCGTGCTGGCAGGGTTTCTGATCTCTGTATTCTGTCTCCAGTATGGAACAGTTGCAGTCGTAGGAGCCCTGCTTGTATACCGTTTTTTATGATATTCTTTTTTGATTCTGCTCCGCGTGCATATCAGCGCCGAAGTGGAATGTAAAAATCCGGTAGCTGAAAAAAAGATTCCCTTGAAAAACCGGGACGTGCAACCATTACATTGTCATTGGAAAATACAAGCAAATGGCTGCCGGTTACAAAAGGCATCGCGTGGGTGCGTTACTGGAACTTCTTTTCCGGAGAAAGCGGAAAGATGAAAGTGCGGTTTTCCGTAGACAATGGAAAAAGGAGAAGCCGCCGTATCGTCGTAGTGATGAAACATTGTGGAAATGTGTCGATTCGTGTCGATAAAGTGAAGATTTATGATTATCTCAATATTTTTGCGGCTAAAGTAGGAAAAAAATTACGAAGTGCAGGATGTGCTTGTCATGCCGCCATTGACGGAAGTATATCTCGGAAAGACCCGCTGGTACAATGAGACAAATGAAGACAGTGATCGTTTTTCTTTGTATAAAAAGGGCGACGATCCATCGGAAATATTTGACATCCGTGATTTTAAAGACGGTGACCGTTTCCAGCAGATTCATTGGAAACTCAGCAGCAAAACCGGACATTATATGGTAAAAGAAGGAAGCCTTCCGCTTGCAAAAGCTGTGCATATTTTTATCGACCTGAGTGCGAAAGATGCGGATGAAGCCGATCTTTTGATCCAGGGTGTGTATTCCGTGGCGATGGAATTTTTGAGTCAGGGCGTGCCGCAGCATTTTATCTGGTACGATAATGTCAATGAATTGATCCAGGAGCAGCTGATCGAACAGGAAGAAGAATTGTTCTGGATGTTTGAAGATCTGTTCCAATGTCATACAACGAAGGATCCGCAGGAACTTTTGAAAGCCTATATCGAATGGGAAAGCGGAAAAGTGAAAGAATCGGGTCTGTATCTTACCGTGTCCGATCACGATGTGACGGAACTGGAAGGACTCGAAGTAAACGAATTGCAGATTATGGATTTACGAAGGGATGGAGATACCTGAAGAATAGTAAAATCTCGAATTTCATATTGGAGATCAGCCAGGTTTTATTGGTATTTCTCGGAATGTATTCCGCGGTTATGTGTGGGGCGATGAGTATCGGTCTGACATTTTCCCGTGGTGTGCTTGCTTTGGTGATCCTGCTGGCTGCGTTCTTATTTTATGGTCTGTTTACGGTGCTCGAGACATTTCATCACGGAAAATTGTATGGAATGCTCGGTCTGACAGCATTTTTGTGATTACGATTTTGAAATTCCGTACGGTGCTGCAAAAGGGTGCCGTGACAATCGTCAATACGTATCTGAAGGAATTTATGAACTATACTCAGACGACGAGAACACTTCTTTCCGGAAAAGGATTTGAGAAAGAGACCGCGGATGTCGGTTATTGTACGACGCTGGTTCTCTGCCTTCTCAGTGTATACCTGATCGCAGTGATCAGTACCTGCTTTTACCGCAAGAGACGTTCTTCTGTGTATGTGGCAGTGACGATTTTATTTGTTATTATTCCATTTTCGGTGGGAAAAATTGGATATTTCTCCAATGTGATCACATACATTTTTGCAACAGTCGCAGTTGTCGGCACGAGATTTCTGAGGTTTGATACGACAGAAAAACGTATGCGCCAGAAGCTGTCTCTGATTTTGGCGGCGGTTGGAGTGATCGCGGGAGGCATCAGTTATCTCGTTGTCCCACCGGCACGTTATGACAGCAACCAGGACCGCATCGTCGGGATACGAAATACAGCCCTTTCCCTGACTACATGGGATTCGGAGGACATTCTTACGTGGATCCGTGAATATTTCAATGGGGACCGCATGGATTATGGAAAAATCGGAAACCACAATTCAGTGAGCCGGACGGGAAAGACGATTTTAAAGATCAAAGGGGATTTTAATACATCCGATGGACTTTACCTGAAAGGGTACACCGGTGAAGCGTACGATGAAAACCGCTGGCATACGATTAAGGAAGAAGAGTACACCAATGCGTTAAATGCCTTACTCTGCTGAATCTGTCGCCAGACGGCTGGCATGTTTCCCTGCGTAATCAGATTGGTGACAAACAGACGACGGGAAATGACAAAATTTGGGATGCCGGCAAACTGCAGATCAAGAATCTGGCATTTGGCTACGGCAATTATGTCATTCCGTATTATCCGACGACGGCCTTTTCTCTTGCCGGAGGGCGAAGTTTGTCCGTTGTTCCGGGCATTGAATATGAGACGGAATATTATCCAATGTTATACCGCGAGCTGAAAAATGGTTTGATTGCGAACCATTATAATCTTGCCGGAAATGAATACTGGACGGAAACGCAGGAAAAGCGTAACCAGATGACAGAATTTGTAAAAAATACTTTACGGAAGTGCCGGAAGATGCCACGTCGATCACAGAAGAATATAAGGCATATCTGGCAGCGCAGGGAAATCTGCTGGAGCAGTATCAGCAGGGTTCGGCTTCTCTTTATCAGATCATTGAAGAGACGCGAAATTATATTATGAATGATACCAAATACACTCTTTCGCCGGGCAAGACACCGCGGTCGAAAGAGGCAGTTACGTATTTTTTTGAAAGAAAATAAAAAGGGTTACAGTGCCCATTATGCGACGGCGGCAGCCATTCTTTTGCGAAGTATCGGAATTCCGACGCGTTATGCGGAAGGCGTTTATGTCAGCAAAGAGGAACTTGCTGATGTGACAAATGATCAGACGGAAATTTCGGTCAGCGATAAGGATCTGCATGCTTGGGTTGAAGTTTATCAGGAAGATTACGGATTTGTTCCGGTAGAATTTACACCGGGACGAGGTGATGAAGATGCCGAATCTTCACCGGTTTCCGATGAGGATTCCGAACAGAGCCAAGATCAGAAACAGAATCAAAGTGATGGAAATGGCGGGGGCGAAGGACAACTTTCTGTCGCAACACCGACGCCGGAACCGGAAGAAGATATGACGTTTGAAAATATTCAGACAGACAATTACAATCACGAAGATCAGACACAGGAGGAAACTTCTCCAAGTGAGTCAGCTGACAAGAAGGATTCAATTCTTCTGACCAGTCAAAAACAATGCCAATATTTGTAAAAATACTTTTGGTCGTGCTGATTGTTATCGTTGCACTTATCTTGGCAGCTGAAATTCAACGCCGTGTGCGTATTATGATTTTCAAGAACCAGCTTCGCCACGACAAGACATCGCGGCAGATTCTTCTGCTTTATCATCAGCTTGAAAAGGCGTTTGTGCAGAAACACATCCGCTATACCGGCCAGACAGTGGCAGAATACAGCCATGAGATTGCAGAGGCCTATGAACTGGAAGAAGAAATGGTTCATGCTTTCATCGCGGATGTATTTTGTGCGAAATTTAGCAAAGACCGGTTTGATAAGACGGAAGTATACGAATACCGCCAGGAATACCGTGTCATCCGTCACCGTATCTACGGACAGTTGAAATGGCCAATGAAGTTGTATTATATGTATGTGCTTTGTGTATAGATGACGAAGCCGTAGTTTTTCTCGTTTCGGGACCGCTTGCGCTTAGAGAACACTCGTAGCGGTACATGAGGGCAAACTACGCCCTCTATGCACCGACGGGGTTCTAATCCCTCACGAGAAAACTACGGCTCTTTTTAATGCGCTGGGGAAGTGAGGTGAGAGGGGCAGGAGGAAATAGGGTTTGGAAAGCAACGAGAAAAGGGAAAATGATGGGAAGGGGTTGCTTTTATCAGGGTGGCGCCGGCAAAAAAGCAAAAAAGGCAACGAAAAGAGGGAAAGAGCCAAAATATGTTGCCTTTCCCCGCCGGTTGTGGGTAAAAAGGCAACGAAAAGAGGGAAACTAAGCGAAATCCGTTGCCTTTAGAGCCGGCAAGAAGCGAAAAAAGGCAACGAAAAAAGTGGAAAGAGCCAAAATATGTTGCCTTTCCCCGCCGGTTGTGGGCAAAAGGCAACGAAAAGAGGGAAACTAAGCGAAATCCGTTGCCTTTAAAGCCGGCAAGAAGCAAAAAGGCAACAATCCTAAAATTAAAAGAAGCTGTGCATTACGAATGCAGCAGCTTTTTTTAATCGTTTCGATGCTTCAAAATGATTTCCTCAAATCGTCGGTTTGATGCCTCCATCTCCTCTTCGGTTTCCAATAATTCAATTTCTGCGTTTTCCCGATCCAATTCTTCTAACAAATCGAAGAGATCGTCATCTGTGAAAAATGTCTCCATGATGTCATACCTCTTTCCTTGATACTATTATCATTCTAACATAAAAAATCGACCCGACAAGGGGGGGAGTTTTTTCGAAATCTTTTTCGGTATTTAACATGTTGTAAGACATGTGGAAAACTAAAAAATGTATATGCTATGTAATGGTTGTAGTATTAATTAAAAATGAGAGTTTGGATTTCACAATGAGGAATTTAGAACACCGTTGGTGCACAGAGGGCGTTCTTTGCCCTCATGCACCATTACGTGTGTTCTCTAAGCGGAAGCGGTTCCGAATGGGAAATCCAGACTCTCATTTTGAAACAATACTATGACATTATTTCTTCTCCGAACGCGGCAAACTGACGCGGAAGAATCGTTTCATGCACTGGCGCAGATTAAATGGAATGAGTGGGTAAATATAACTCTTTCCGGAAATGGTTTTGTTAAATACGATGCAGGCGATGGTCAGCAGCGTGCCGGCGATAAAGCCGTAGATATCAAACCATGCGGTGAGGCATAAAAGGATGATACGCATAAATTTCAGTGCATAGCCAAGTTCAAAACTGACCTGCGTATAATTTGCCACAGCGACAAACGCCATATAAAGCATCACTTCGGCGTTAAACCAGCCGGAACTCACGGTGTAATCCCCAAGGATAATACCAGCTACTACACTCAGAGGTGTACTAAACATCGTCGGAGTGTTGAGCGAGGCAAGCCGCAGGCCGTCAATGGCAAATTCCAGTAAAAGGAACTGGTAAAGAATCGGCACATTGACCGGTTCGCTGATCTTGATAAAATTCAGACATTCCGGGATCCAGGAAGGATTTGACAATAGTAGCAGCAAAACCGGCGTCAGAAAGACGGCGGCAAGGTTGATGACAATACGTGATAGGCGTAAATAGGTCCCGGTAATGGGGGAAAATAGTAGTCATCGGCGTCTTCGATAATATCAAAGACCGACGTCGGCAGAATCATGGCAGATGGTGAATTGTCCACAAGAACGACGATACTTCCCTCCAGGATACTGGCAGCGGTAGTGTCAGGGCGCTCGGTAAATTTGAATTTGGGGAATGGATTATACCATTTGTGTTGATACAGGCATTCTGCCAGACTTTCCTGATTCATCGTCAGGGCGTCAATGTCAATGCTGTCAATGCGGTTTCGGATGTCATCCAGCATTTCCTTTTCGACCCGGTCGCCCATATAGGCAATGACAACGTCGGTGCGGGAACTTTTGCCGACCGTATGCATTTCCATAACAAGTTCCGTCGAGCGGATGCGGCGGCGGATCAAAGCCGTATTGATTCGCATTTCGAACACTTCGTGTTCTTTTCTCGCCTTTGACAAGGCTAAAAATGCTCATATAGGGAGGGGAGCTCTATTAGGATCTAAATGTATGGAAATCAAAGCCTCTTACGTGCAAGCATGACGATTCATTGATTTTCATACATTAGATCCTGAATGCAGTAAAATTACTGCAAAAACAGAAATAAGGTAGAAAAGTGCACCGTAGAGTGCGGGAAAGAGAGGAAATTATGAACATACCGGGTGACCCCATTATTTTGCTGAGCTATGCAAACACGCAGCTGCGCGATCAATATGCGACGCTTGAGGAATTTTGCAAAACCAATGAGATCGACCAAGAGGCTTTATGTGAAAGCCTGGAGAGTTTAGATTATCATTATGATGAGGTGACAAACCAGTTCATATAAGATGCATGAATATACAAGAGATTACATTTGGACACGAGATATCGATAGAAGACTACAATACTCTGCGGGGAAGTGTCGACTTTATCCGCATTATACCAAAGCGTGCAGAACGTGCATTGTCGCATTCGCTCTATAAGATCATTGCGCTTGATCACGGCAAACCGGTCGGCATGGCGCGGGTAGTCGGAGACGGTGGTTATGTGTTCTTTATTTGTGATGTTATCGTGCATCGGATTACCAGTCACAGGGACTGGGGCGGAAAATTATAGAAAATGTACTTGGCTGGCTGGAAGACCAGGTGGAAGAAGGGGAAACCATCATGGTAAACCTGATGTCGGCGATGAATAAAGAAGAATTTTACGGAAAACTTGGATTTCATAAGAGACCATTTGGAAACCATGGCTCCGGGATGTCAAGATGGATCAGCAAATAAAGATGGAGATGAGTGCAATGTACAAATGTAAAGATCGTGTGTCGTACAGCCGAATTGACACAGAAGGTAAATTAAAAGTATATGCTATCGTAAATGCCATGCAGGACTGCAGTTTGTTTCACAGCGAAGATGTAGGACTTTCCTGTATGGATCTGAAAAGTGAAGATGCACATGCCTGGCTTGTAAATTCCTGGGATATTGTGATCAAGCGCCGTCCGATCATGGGGGAAGTGTTTGAGGTATCGACATGGCCTTACAAGATGAGGGGCGTATTCGGAATGCGTAATTTCGTGATGAAAACAGAAGAGGGCGAAACACTCGCATATGCGGATTCGCACTGGTTTTTCTTTGATCAGAAGACGGGAACGCCGGTAAAGCCGGAGCCGGAAGATTATGAGGCTTATGGGATGGAAGAGCCGTATCCGATGGAGTATAAGCCAAGAAAGATCAAAATACCGGAAAATCTTGTATATTGTGACAGTATTACGGTGTGCGAGAATCATATGGATACCAACTCCCATATGAATAATGGAGAATACGTACGTCTGGCAGCCGACCACCTGCCATTTGGTTTTGAAGTGGAAGAGCTCCGTGTCGAATACCGTTTGGCTGCGAAACTTGGCGATGAAGTACAATGTTATACATGTGAACAGGAAGAGGGATTTTATGTCGTTATGACGGATAAAGAAAAATCCCCATTTGCGATTACCTGCTTTAAGGGCAGAATCGAAGAAAGGAAATAATCTTGCAGACTATGGAAGAAAAAATACTCGGACGCATGTCGCGTCTGTATGTGACAAAAATGACGAAAAACGGGTATACCTCGGCTCTTATGAATATCCGAACTGAAAGTGCTCCTGCCAAATAATCAGGTGCCGAAGGGAACCGAGCGCGGTGATATTTTTCAGGTGTTTCTGTATAAAGACTCGGAAGACCGTTTGATCGCGACAACGACAGAACCTTATGTGCAGTTAGGACAGATGGCACGCCTGAAAGTAACCGATGTGACGGGAATCGGAGCATTTCTTGACTGGGGACTTGCGAAAGATCTGTTCCTGCCATTTAAAGAGCAGACACACCGTAAAAAAAAAGGCGAGCAGGTATTGGCAGCACTTTACATCGATAAGAGCAGCCGTCTGTGTGCGACGATGCATATCTATGATTATCTTCGCACCGATGGAGACTTCACCGAGGGCGATCATCTCGATGGAATAGTGTATGAGATTTTGGATTCGTTTGGTGCCTTTGTGGCAGTGGCAGATAAATATTCTGCGTTGATCCCTCACAATGAGATGAACCGCGAACTTCATGTGGGAGACAATGTTCATGCCCGTATCAAAGAAATCCGGGAAGATGGAAAATTGACACTCAGTCTGCAGGAAAAACTGCCGGTTCAGATGGGAATGGATGCCGAAAGTATTCTTGCAAGATTAGAGGCAGAAGGTGGTTTTTTGCCATTTCATGATAAAACGTCGCCGGAAATTATCAAGCGCGAATTTAAAATGAGTAAAAATGCTTATAAACGAGCAATCGGACGCCTGATGAAAGAAAAGAAAATTGAGATTCGGTCCGATGGAATCAAGTTGATCTAGTTTTCAAACGCTAGTCCGGAGAGGAATCCGGATTTTCCCAAAAGGAATGGAGGATATCTTTCATTCCTTTTTGTTTGTGATCTTGTAAGGCACCCATTCTTTTGGAAATAAATGAGAATAACTATTGCCGGCGAAGCGTTCATCTAAGAGCAGAATGACACCGCGGTCGGAAGAAGTACGGATCACGCGGCCGCCCGCCTGAAAAACCTTGTTGATGCCGGGGTATAGGTAGGCATAGTCAAAGCCGTGTCCATTTTTTTTCATCATAATATTGTTTAAATAATTCGCGCTCCTCGCAAACCTGCGGAAGGCCGGTTCCCACGATCGCGGTACCGATCAGACGGTCTTCTTTCAGATCAATGCCTTCGCTGAAAATGCCTCCCATAACACAGAGGCCTACAAGAGTGTAGTCATTTTCGGCATCAAAAGAAGCCAGAAATTCTTCCTTTTCTGATTCTGACATATTTTGACATTGTTCGACGATTTGTGTCTGCTCCGGGAGATGAAGCTGGTCTTTGACCTGGCGTAAAAAGGCGTAGGAAGGGAAGAAAATGATATAATTTCCCTGCTTTGCCTGCACAAATTCTTCAATATAGCCGGCGATACGGCGGTATTCGAGACAGAACGCCGTGTGTACTTGCTGGTGACATCATTGGCGATCACGATGCGCCGCTGGTCCGGCGTAAACGAAGATTTGGCGTAGACGGCATAGTCTTCTTCGGTCGTCGAAAGCTGCTCCATATAATAGCGGATCGGCAGCAGAGTGGCAGAAAAAAGACCGTACTGCGTGCCTGCTCTTCGGCGTCACTGAGCCGTGTCGAAGGGTCCATGCATTGCAGTTTGATGCGGAAATTCCCGGATTCCTCATAATCGGTGTAAATGCGGTATTTCTCATCCTTGGTGTCGTTCATATTGAGAAAATGCCGGACAGCAAAAAATAAGTTTAAAATCGTTTCGCGCTCGGGAAGTTCCTTCACTTCTTTCGTCAAAAGTTCAAAAACTGTTTATGACACGCAGCAGTTGAAATTCAAAAGAAGAAATGTCCTCAGAAGTTCAAAATGATCGCAGGCATGCTTCCATTCAAGCATGGTTTTTTGTTGCACCGGTCCAGCGAAGCCGCAAAATTTTAAATAAATATTTTATTTCGGATGGGTAATTTTGGTGGACTCCTCATTTATAATGCGTTTTACTTTCAAAAAATCTTCTTTCACCAGCACGGCGCTGTACATTTCTCTGGCACGCTCTACGAGATTATGAGCCTCATCAATCAAAAGGCAAAATTCCCTTTTTTTTCCTCTGAAAAAACCGTCGCAGATAGACATTGGGGTCGAAAGCATAATTGTAATCGCAGATAATGCTGTCTGCAAAAGAGCTGCATCGAGGCACATTTCAAATGGGCAGACATTGTGTTTTTCGGCATACGAAAGAATGGTATCCCGGTTCATGTCATTTTCATGGATCAGCATATCATAAACGCAGTCATTGACGCGGTCGTAATGACCTTTGGCATACGGACAGGAAGCAGGATTACACTCCGGGCTGCCTTCCAGAAAGCACATTTTTTCCTTTGCCGTGATTGTAAGAAATTTAAAATGCAGCGACTGCTCTGACAAAAGTTGGAAACATTCCTGCGCGACTGTTCTCGTGATCGTTTTGGCAGTCAGATAAAAAAAGACGGTCGATCAGCCCTTCGCCCATTGCTTTTACCGACGGAAATACGGTGGAAATGGTCTTTCCGACACCGGTGGGAGCCTGGATAAAAATTTTCTTTTTGTGCTCGATCGTTTTATATACGCAGGCGGCAAGTTCTTTCTGGCCGTCGCGGTATGGGAATGGAAACATAAGCGACTGAATGGAAGCATTTCGCTTTTTCTGCCAGTCAAATTCGTAGCGCGCCCATGGGGTATACAAGTCGACAAGATCCCGGAACCACGCGCGGATTTCTTCACTGCGGTAGGTGACCGGAAAACGGCGGATCTCCTCACTCTCCAGATGGCAGTACGTCACTTGAACGGTGATAAATGCCGGATTTTCGGTTTCGCAGATCATATAGGCATAGCACATTGCCTGCGCTTTATGCACCAAAAAGAGGTTCTTTTAACTGGTGGATGTCCATAAAAACACCCTTGATCTCATCGACAAGAATTTCCGGAGTCGTCGCGGAAGATGCCGTCGGCGCGTCCCTCAATTTTTTAAATCAAATTCTTCGCCGGTTTCCTCACTCTGCATTGTGACGTACGTAAATAAAGGAACCTCTGCCTGATAGCCGATTCCCATACTTTTTTGTATTTTTTTGTGAATTTTGTTACCGAGCTGCATTGCCTCCGGATTCCGGGTGCCAAGACCGGTAGAATTGATGTCTCCCTCTCGAAAAATAAATTCCACCAGATTACGCACGGAAATTTTTAATTCTCTGCGTTCTGCCATAAAAAGACCTCTTTTATCTTTCATCCTGAATAGTTAATTTTAGTATAGCAAAAAAGGGGAGCATTTGGCAATCGGCAGATATGAGAAAAAGGCCACAATGTGACCTTTTTCTGGGGAATAGAGAACTAAACTATATATAGGCAATCATTAGGTTATCCCAATGATAACGGCAATAAAAAATGGCAACTCGCCTAAGGCGAATCACCATTGATTCATATATATAGTATCGCAAATCGACACAGTTGTCAAGATTTTTTGAAGTGATTGAGCCATCGTCGCTGATCTGATGATAAATGCGGTAGACATAAGCCACTACGATCACGCAGACCGCACCGGTGATCAGCAGGTTAAATGTCAGATTCAAAAGTTCCATATTGTTTAGATAAGATGGCATGTACGCGATGATGTGAAGCAGGATCGCGATCGGAAACATCGGTTTGAGTTTCCGGTTATTGACCGCCAGAAAGACAAGGATCGTCAAGGCAATCTGCAGCGCGAGCAGGAAAACGCGCTCGATGCCGTAAGCGACGTATTCACTTGTCGGAATCGCCATCAAGGCCGCGAGATTATTTTTTGCTCTACCAGTTTTTCCCCGGTAATGCCGAGCTTGTTGAAATATTCATCGACACCAAGTGAGTTTACCAGCAATGCCAGTACAAAATTTCCCATAAAAAGGGAACTTCCGTAAGCGAGTGCTTCCAGTCCACCGTGACCGAGGCCGAAAAGCAGAGCATTTTGCTTGT
>VOFD01001744.1_pt1 | contig 32530 bp, 47 predicted proteins | sample 5384101 | NCBI WGS metagenome assembly VOFD01 (sample SAMN12384723, study PRJNA508395) | human gut metagenome | isolation source: healthy gut C | host: Homo sapiens
CAGATAAGACAGCTTTTCTCCCACAATCATAGGAATCTTATTATTATCTACATATTCCAGCAAAGCATCGGATAATGCCGCCAGACGGATATATCTGTGCAGTTCTCCACTGCCCTGCGGCTTCCCCAACCATATCTGCTGTATATTTTCGCCTTTACTTCTGGATGCTTCATTGCATCATATTTCATCTTATAGGCATGAGCTCTCACTTGGCAGTAGATTTTCACGCTGAATGTTGGAATCGACCATAATAATGACCGCTTCATCATCCGTATAATTTTCGGACAAGAGCTGGCAATGTAGTCTTTCCACACAGTTCACAGCCTCTTTTTCTTCTATGCCCGGAAATCATCTCATATCCGCCATCTGGTCGAGGTCTTACCAATGCAGGAGTCAAACACCGTATGTTTTAATGTCTCTCTACGGTTTCTGCCATTTTTTCATCATCGTTTACATGGAACGGATGATTTTTAAAAGGATAGAGCTTTTCCAGTTCTATTATAGATTTTATTCACATTATTTCTTGTGTCTCTGTCGATACCCAGGCAATAAACCAAAGCCCGATGGTAGACATCCTGATATCTGCATTTTTTCAGATATTCCTCATAAAATTTTTTCGTGTCCCCTGCTCTTGAAAGTAATTGTGCGAGAATTGCTATTCTCTGCTCTTAACGCTGTGTTTGTCATTTTCATTTTCCTCCTGAGTTTTTAATATTTTGGTATAAAAAAGACACTCCATTTCTGGAATGCCCTATAAAAAAAATAGGGACACCCGCTTTTAACAAGTATCCCTATAATCTATCAATTATCTGATAGCTCTCTATTCATTTTCATATTCAGAATTCTTTGTGTTCCCCGTACCGAGGTCTAATGCAACAACAACGGTTACTTTCTTCACAAGGCTCTTTTCTTTGTGATTTTCGCCTATTTTTTGAAACTGAAAAACTCCACAAAGTGCGTAAATTCAAGGATTTCTACATATTCTCTCCGTCTGCACCGGATTGACCTGATAGAACGACTGTGCAGAAATGCGGAACGTGCGACCACAGAGTTTATCTTCGATAAATCCTTTTCCATAGAGAACGACATCTCGTGTTCCAAGTACCATGCTGGTTCCCCGGTCGTTGATATTCTGAACGACCGTCGTAATCTCCGGATGAACTTTTCGCAGTGCTTTGACAAAATTGTTCTTGGATGGAAATACCGGCGATGCCGTGACGAGCACGACCATGATCTCTCCGGTAGAAAATCCGTGCCGGATCAGCACATGACGCAAAAGCCCATACTGTGTATCTTCATCGTACGTTTTGATTTTAAAAGATTTCAGAAGTCCTCGGATCGTGACGATGATCTCATCTGCTTTCTGATCCTCGATCATGCAGGAATCCACCGGAACAACCTTGTGTGTGCCTTTCTGGTAAACACCGGAAATCGCATTGCCTCTGCGGTCACGGTCAAACACAGCATGCACTTTATTGCGGTAATGATACGGATCTTTCATTCCGATGATCGGATGTACTTTTCCAAAAGAATCCAGAAGGATCCGCACACGTTTCTCTTTTGTGCTTCAGCTGTTCTGCATAAGGCATTCCCTGAAATTCACATCCGCCGCATTTTTTCGCCACCGGACAGACTCTTTGCTTTTTTTGTTTTGTTTTTTTCCATGAATGATTATTTGCAGAGTTCTGCAACCACCTGGTTGATGACTTTTCCGTCTGCTTTTCCTTTCATATCTGCCATTACATTTTTTTTCATGATCATGCCTTTATTTTTTTGTAGCAACGACCTCGGCAAATTTTTTTTTCTGAATGTAAGCTTTAACCTCTTCTGCACTCATCTGAGCCGGTGCATATTCTTTGATCACATCGTAACGGAACTGATATTCTGCTTTAAGATCCTGTCTGAGTCCGGACAGGTATCAATCTGTTCTTTTGCTGTTTTCAGCTCTTTCAGAATTACCTGATCAACCATGCTTTCCGGAATATCATCTCTGCATCCGGCATCGATCGCTGCTTTTTTTACTGCAGAAACCAGAGAAGAAATTGCTTCCTTGCGTTCTTTATCTTTTGCCTTCATAGCTGCTACCATGTCTTTTCTTAATGCTTCTAACTGCATTTTTAAATCCTCCCATCATTCCTGGATAAAACTTTTTATCCCATTGTCATTTTTGCTCATTATAGCACTTCTCTTTCTTTCCTGTAAAGTTTTCACTGTTTTTTTTCTGATTTTGTGCTATAATAATTCCACTGATGACAGGGTCAAAAGACGATCAGGTACTTTATCTCTGGCATTACCATTCTCAAACCGAAAAGAAAGGTGGAATTTATATGATCATTGCTATTATCTCTATCGCCGTCCTTGCGGCTGTGATCGTTTCCTGCGTGGTTGCTGTGGTTGCCGGTGTAATCGGCAGCAAATCTCACGATGAAGACGATGCCTAGAACACAACGACCAGCTACATTTTAAACTACTCTTTTCATAAAACTTCTCCCTCTACCGACACTGTAAGCACCTGCCATGGTATAAACTTACCACTTTTTTTTTCATTGCTGTCACAGCCGCATTTTGAATTCCGCCGCAAAGATGGCACTTCCATCCTTATGATTGTCACACTTTTCACATCATTCTGCTCCAGGATTGCCGTAAGTTTCTCACTGTAATCAACCGGATCCAGTTTCGGACATCCGATCAGCGTGATTTTTCCCTTCTGGATCTCTTTTGCAAAATTTGCGTATGCAAACGCAGTACAGTCTCTTTGCGATTAAAAGATCTGCCCCGTCAAAATAAGGGGCATTGACCGGCGTAAGCTGAATCTGGATCGGCCACTGCCTGTTCTTTTTTTTCTCTTATTTGCTTCCACAGCGCTTCGTCATATGCCGCCGCTTCCCGCTCAACAAACGTGATCGCTCCGGTTGGGCAGGTCGGCAGACAGTCTCCCAGTCCGTCACAATAATCATCCCGCAATACGTTACTGAAAACTTATAAAAAGTTATAAACCTTTATGTTTCATTTCTACTTCAATGAGTATGCTTTTGTACTGTCGAAACAGATACTACTCACAAGTTCTTGTACTCTCCATAGGCGTAAATTCCGAATTAACGTATCCGTACATATTTGCATTAACGTTTCATTGTTAGCTTGCAAATTTTTTTCTCCATAAGCTTTTAGGTTTAGTGATGCTTGAAAATCTCTATTTATAACATTTCCACATTCACATTTATAAATTCTGTCAGATAATTTCAAATCCTTTTTTATATTTCCACAACAACTACAAAGTTTTGACGATGGATAAAATCTATCAGCTACAATAAGCTGAATACCATTGTTATTACATTTGTACTAGCTGTTTTCTGAATTCAAAGAATCCCTGATTCTGAACCGCTTTGGATAAATGTCTATTCTTCATCATTCCACTAACGTTTAAATCTTCGATACAAATAAATCTTGGTTTTCGATTTACGATTTCAGATGTGGTCTGATTTAAATAGTTTTTACGAATATTTGTTAATCTATGATTCACTTTAAGTAAAAGTTTTTCGTTTTTGATTACATTTTTAGTTTTACAGTAACTTACTCCTTTCTTATTTTTTCTCATACTTTCGAGAAACTCTACGCTGTAACCTGCGTCTGCATTTCTCTAGTTTTTTAACTACTTGGCTTTTATTAATATTCTTGTATGTGTTGCCATCAGAGCAAATAGCCAAATCCTTAATTCCTAAATCAATTCCTATACCATCATTATTTAGATTTTTTCTTGCAGTCTGGAAATTCCACGCATACGCTAATCCACCAGTTTAATCCGTCAAAGGATATTCTCGGATTCATATATTTAGCATCTGTGGGAATACGTCCATGTTCTGCAAGTCTTACCCAGTTCAGCTTTTGTTTGTTCGCTTTCCTGCTGGAAGAAAATCCCTCAAATTTAACGTGAGTGTCACTAAACTGTATTTTAATGTTGTCCTGATAAAATTTAGGCGTTGATTTCTTTTTAGACTTGAATCTCGGATGTTTTTGCAAACTTTTGAAAAAGTTTTTGTAGGCTATGCAAGCATCTTTAATTGCCTGTTTGGTTACATTATTGGAAACATTTTGTAGCCACGCGTATTCAGCAGAATTCTAAGCCTTGTAAATTCTTTTCTAAGCTCTGAATCCGAAATGAACTTGCCACCTTTTTCATAGTTATCCTTTTCCTTGGCTAAAGCCCAGTTATAAGCAAATCTTGCCGCACCTGCATATTGAAACATTTTAGTTTGTTGTACATTATTAGGTTCTAACATTACCCTTACGGCTTTTACCATCATTTTCTTCCTCCTGTATCAATTCTTGAACAAGTTTCTTAGCTTTATCCGCTCGTTTTCCTTGTAGCTTACAACTGAATACTGTGATTATTTGTACTAAATCTTCAACGAGTTCTCGTTGCTCAGATTTTTCAGTATTGTCAATAATCTCAATTTCACAGTTATATAGCGAAGCTATATATTCTACCAACTCAAAACCAAAACCTAAAAGCCTGTCTTTATACAAAACAACAACCTTTTCAACCTGATTTTGAGAAATGCGTTTGATTAGTTCCCGAAGTCCTTTTTTTCTTGTAGTCAATGCCAGAACCAATATCACTTATTATCTCAAACGGTTGTCCTTTTGCCATAAGATATGTTTTCACATTATCAATCTGTCGTTCTAAATCATCCTTTTGCTTATGACTTGAAACACGACAATATCCGATTGTAATGCGATTTCTAGGCTTTACATTCATTACTTGGCTGAGCTGTTCATCAGAATAATATCTATATCCACTTGTTGTAGTATGATGCGGATGAAGTTTTCCGTTAGAATCCCAATTTCGCAACGTTTGTGCAGATACACCTATAATTTTTGAAAATTCATGTATAGAATAATATTTACTCAAAGCATCACTTCCTTTCAATATTATTCTATACTAATAACCCATAAAATTCAACAGTTGTTTATATACTTTTATAAGTTTTATTTAGCTGTTCTTTACCTCCTAATAATCACACCTGAAATCTTTTTTTTTCACTGCCGGGCAGACAGCAATTTTTTTCAATCACTGTCCATACCTTCACAGTGCCCCTTGCTTTTCTGTTTTCCGTGTAGTATGATGCTGAACAAAGCCAGCAGATTTTCTGTCAAACCATTTTTTCCGGTCTAAAATCTCTGCCTGACTTTGACCTGATCCTAACATAACATCTGAGAAAAATCGGTGGTTATAACCACTGAATCACAATCAAAATACCGTTAAATATCAACAGTACTATTTTTCCGCGTACTGTTGTTTTGACCTGACAGGAGACTTTATGAACTTTTTTAGAACTGCCTCTGTTTCAGAGCCTTTCCGATCAGGAACTGGAACAAATGAAGACTTCTGGCTGTCTGCGGACGGCTTCTTACAAAAAAAGAATGATATTATATTTTCTACCGGTTCCACTGTTTCTGAAATCGGCATTGTTTTATCCGGAAGCGTAAATGTAGAAAACATTGATTTCTGGGGAAATAAGAGCATTCTGGGAAATATGAATGAAGGACATATTTTTGCAGAAACCTATGCCCTGTGCCGGGAACCGATGATGGTAGATGCCGTTGCCGCCAGCAACTGCGAAATTCTTTTTTGAATCTGAAAGTTTTACAGGAAAAAACTGCACTTCTTCCTGGTATTCGAAAATACAACGCGACCTTCTTGCAATGTGCGACCGCAAAAATTTGATGCTCTCAGAACGGATTTTCTGCACTTCTTCAAAAACAGTTCGCGACCGACTGCTGACCTATCTGTCCGCACAGTCCCGGAAACACGGCAACCATCGTTTTCAGATTCCGTTCGACCGGCAAAGCAAATGGCAGACTACCTGAATCTGGATCGCAGTGCCCTGTCAAAAGAACTTTCCCGTATGAAAAAAAGAAGGGATCTTAGATTTTCACAAAAACGAATTTGTTTTAAAAAATGAGATGCTCTGAATTTTTCACACATCAAAATGTATCATATTGGGGCAAAAGTCCCCAACTATATTGGAGGAATTGAATATGTGTACCGCAAAGAACTTATAAAACAAAAAATTTTTATTTCGGACGTACTTTAGACTATGAATTTTCCTATGGTGATGAGATCATCATTACACCACGAAACTATCCTTTCGTTTTCCGCCACACAAAAACACTGGAAAATCACTATGCACTGATTGGCATGGCGTGCTGTGCCGACAATTATCCGCTCTATTACGATGCCATCAACGAAAAAGGACTTGGCATGGCAGGACTGAATTTTGTCGGAAATGCTCATTACCAGCCGCTTTCTGATTCAGAAGAAAATATCGCATCTTTTGAATTTATTCCATGGATTTTAGGACAGTGTGCCACCGTAAAAAGAAGTAAGGAGCTTTCTTGGCCGCATGAATTTATGTGACACACCGTTCAGCGACCAGTTTCCATCATCCAGCCTGCACTGGCTGATCGCTGACCGCAGCGAAAGCATCACCGTAGAATGTGTTGCAGATGGCATGAAAATTTATGACAACCCGGTCGGTGTACTGACCAACAATCCACCGTTTGACCTGCGCCTGTTTCAGCTCAACAATTATATGCGACTTTCCGCAAAATCACCGGAGAATCATTTCTCCGATAAATTAAACCTGAACACTTACAGCCGCGGCATGGGGGCACTCGGACTTCCGGGAGACCTCTCCTCTCAGTCGCGTTTCATCCGCGTGGCGTTCACCAAAATGCACGCTATTTCTGATGAAAGCGAAGCTTCCAGTGTAAGCCAGTTTTTCCATATTTTAGGTTCCGTGGAACAGAGCAGAGGCTGCTGCGAAGTTGCCGAAGGAAAATATGAAATCACGATCTACACCTCCTGCCGCAATGCCGATAAAGGGATTTATTATTACACGACGTATGATAATCATCAGATCAGTGCCGTTGATATGCATAAAGAAAATCTGGAAGCAAAAGAACTGATTCGCTATTCCCCGATAAAAGAAGAGCAGATATATTTTCAGAACGGCAAATAAAATTTACGGTAGAGATTTTCTTAATGTGCACCTCTGCAATCCGCCGGAGGCTATTTCTTCTTTCAATACAGTAAAAAAGAAAAGATATGAAATGTAGATTGTGCCAGACAGCAAAAAAGACAGCGGTACAGTGACGGTAGCAAGTTTCCGTCGTGAGATTTGTGTCTAGTTTCCGCCGCCGAGCGGTGTCTGAGCAGCGAAGCCGCGAGTTCCAGCGAACGGCGGATCATAGACGGCACAAATCGAACAGGAAACGATGCGTGTCACGTGCCCTGTCTTTTGCGTCCGGCACTCTATAACATTTTCCTTTCATTTTCTGCACTGAAAAAGAAAAACCTATAACTTTCAGCTCAGCTCAAACATTCCATGATAAAGCTGATAATATTTCCCTCTCTGTTCCAACAGTTCTGCATGATCCCCTCTCTCGACGATCCTCCCCTGCTCCAGTACCATGATCGCATTGGCATTTCGCACGGTACTTAATCGATGTGCGATGACAAACACGGTCCCTTCCTTCCATCAGCTGATCCATGCCTTTTTCGATCAGTTCTTCGGTTCGTGTATCAACAGAGGATGTCGCCTCATCAAGAATCAGAACCGGCGGATCGGCTACTGCCGCCCTTTTGCGATCGCCAGAAGTCGCCGCTGTCCCTGGGAAAGATTTGCCCCATCTGCCGTCACCATGGTATCGTAACCATCTGGCAGTCGTCTGATAAAAGAGTGTGCATTTGCAATGCGTGCCGCTCTCTCGATCTCTTCCTGCGTTGCATCCAGTTTTCCAAAGCGGATGTTATCCGCTACGGTTCCGGTAAACAGATGCGTATCCTGAAGCACGATGCCAAGAGAGTGTCGCAGTGCATCTTTCTTTATCTTTCGCACATCAATTCCATCGTAAACCACCGTTCCTCCCTGCACATCATAAAAGCGGTTGATCAGGTTGGTGATCGTGGTTTTTCCGGCTCCGGTCGATCCGACAAAAGCAATTTTCTGTCCCGGTTTTGCATACAGGCTGATATTCTTCAGGATCATATGCTCTTTCGTATAACCAAAATCAACATTTTCAAAACGGACATCACCGCGAAGCATTGTCAGTTCTCCATCTTTTGAACGCCATGCCCATTTTCCGGTCTTTTTCCTGACATTCTTTCAGGATGCCATTTTCTTTTTTCTGACATTGACAAGCGTCACATCCCCTTCGTCCACTTCCGGCTCCAGATTCATCACATCAAACACCCGCTCTGCTCCGGCAAGTGCGGAGAGCAGGAAATTGCTCTGCTGTGTAAACTGATTGATCGGGAGTGCCGCCTGACGCACAAATACCAGATAACTCGCAAGACTTCCGACATCCGCCATCCCACGCATCGCCAGAATTCCTCCGAGAACTGCCACGATTGCATAATTAATATAAGATATACTTTACGACTACCGGAACCATCGTTGCCGCATAAGACTGTGCACCGGTTCCTTCTTTTCGCAGTTTTTCATTTTTCTCCAGAAATTCCTGAAGACTTGCCTGTTCATGATTAAAGACTTTGACTACTTTCTGACCGCTGACCATTTCTTCAATATAGCCGTCCAGCTCACCAAGGCTCTGTTGCTGTTTCGCATAAAAAACCTTACTTTTTGCTCCGCTGAATTTCATATACCAGAACATGATACCATAGCAGACCGTCACGATCAGCGACAGTTTCCAGTTCAGGATATACAGGATCACAAGGGTTCCGATCATCTGGATAAAACTCTGGATTGCCATCGCAAAACTGTTATTGAGAGCATCTGCGATCGTATCAATATCGTTTGTGAACAAACTCATGATATCGCCGTGTCGCTTCTGGTCAAAAAAGCGAAGCGGCAGTGTCTGCATATGTGCAAACAAATCTCTTCGAATATCAAAAAAACAACCTGCTGGGCGCTTTTTACCATCGTCTGAGAATAGCCCCAGGCGCCAGTGCTCCGATGGCAAAAATGCCGGCTGCCACAAGCACTCCGATGGCAAGTGAATGCAGATCCCCATTTGCAAGATTATTGACAACCGGACGTATCATGTAAGTTCCAAGAAGGTTTGCAAGGGCACTTACCGTTACCAGAATACTGACGATCAGAAGCATAAATTTATGCCGTCCAAGATAAGAAACAAAAATCCGCAGTGTGTGTTGCATATTTTCCGGCCGTTTAACATTCTTCGTTTTCGATGCCATCGCTGTTTCCTCCTTTCATCTGAGAAGCATAAATTTCCTGATAAATTGCATCCTCCTTAAGAAGCTGTTCATGCGTTCCGATATTATGGATCTTACCGTCATCCAGGATCACGATCCGATCCGTATGGATCACAGAAGAAATTCTCTGTGCAATGATGATCTTTGTCACATCGCCAAGTTTTTCCAGCTCTTTGCGGATCTTCTTTTCCGTCGCCGTATCGACTGCACTGGTAGAATCATCAAAGATCAGAATCTTCGCATTGGCAAGAAGTGCTCTTGCGATACAGAGTCTCTGTTTCTGCCCGCCGGACAGGTTATTTCCTCCCTGCACAAGCATGGTGTCCAGTCCGTCCGGAAAACGCTCCAGGAACTCATCCGCACATGCCACACGGCATGCATGCCAGATTTTTTCGTCATCTGCATCCAGATCGCCCCATTTCAGGTTATCACGTATCGTTCCGGAAAAAAGCTCATTTTTCTGCAAAATGATTCCGACTGCCGCCCGCAGTGCATGAAGATCATATGCTTTTACATCCACACCGCCAACTCTCACCGTGCCGCAGGTCGCATCATAAAGTCTCGGGATCAGCCGCACGAGCGTCGTTTTGGCGGCTCCGGTTCCACCGACCACACCGATCGTCTGCCCGGCCTTGATGTGCAGATCAACATCTGACAGTGCATACGCTTTCGCATCTTTGTGATATTTAAAAAGATACCTGTTCAAAATCCACGCTTCCATCTTTGACCTTCTGTACCCCGTTTTCCGGAGACTTCAGAACAATCCTCTCATCCAGCACTTCTGCGATACGATGTGCACTGGCAAGAGATCTCGTCAACAGCAGAAAACATTTGCGATCATCATCAGAGCATTGACAACCTGCATGACATAACTTAAAAATCCGGTCAGATCACCAACCTTAAGACTACCGCTTAAGATCATATTTCCGCCAAACCACATGATCAGTACGATCGCACTGTACATGACAACCTGAAATGCCGGAAGATTCAGCACCGCATAGTGAAAAGTCTGTTCACTTGAAACACTCAGATCTGTATTTACTGCATCAAATTTTTTTCTTCTTCGTACTCCCCGCGGACAAACGCCTTGACCGCACGTATCGCTGTCACACCCTCCTGCACAACATGGTTCAGACGGTCAACGATTGTCTGAAGCTTTGTATACATAGGAGCCACTTTCCGGACGATCAGAAATAAAACAATGCCAAGAACCGGCGTACACACCAGAAAAACAATGGCAAGTTTCGGATTCATCCAGAAAGAAAGACCGATGCCGAGGATCAGAAGCGACGGACCTCTCGTCACCGGACGGAAGCCGGAATTGATCAGATTCTGCAGAACCGTGACATCCGTGGTCATTCGCGTGATCAGAGACGAGGTATCAAAATGATCCAGATTTGAGAAAGAATACTGCATCACTTTTGCATATTCTGCCTCCCTGATCTTCGCTCCCCATCCATAAGAAGCCCTCGCCGCAAACCGTGCATACAGAAGCCCCGTCACCAGAGCCAGAAGTGCACAGATCCCCATTTGAAAGCCCTTGAATAAATGTAGGCAAGATCGTGGTTTGCCACCCCGACATCGATCAGATCCGCGATCATGATCGGAATGACAAGCTCAAACGCTGTCTCGATCATTACCATCAAAGCACCAAGCATCATATCTTTTTATATGACCCGATATATCCTGCCAGCCGCTTTATATCATTCATATTTTATTTTCACTCCTTTTTCAGAAACCCTGAGCAATCTCAGTCTTTGATGCAAAGCGGACATTCACAATCCTCTTTCGCACTCTGTCAGTTGGTCAGTTCCTTCAAAAAGCTCCAGATCCTCTGCCTTTATTCTCAGATTCGTCTCAATCTTTTCGCCATCCGGTGTGGTAACCGTGATCGCCATGATGTCGCCTCCTTTAAAGCCCGTTTGGAAACTGCATTGCAGAATGCCGGGAATTTCGGGTGGTTTCTTTTAAATATATTCCATGCATTCATAATCTTCATCATATTTCCTATATTATTCAGTGCCATTTGTTTTACCTCCTAATATTCATTTTTACATCTGCTAAGTTTAAAGTACTTTCTCAAACTGTGCAAGACACAATTACCACAAATTGAGCCACATAATCACTCCCGTACAGGCAGGAATGACATTTAGACCTTTTGACCCTGGCATCATTATATAATTTTCACATGAAAAAAAATATTCTATTTATATGTTCGCCTGACTAAACGTTCAAAACTGAGCAACTCTCGTGCATGATCTGGCGTTTTTTCCCCGCTTTTTTTTTGCTGTTATTCGTTCAAACTCATTCATAAACAGCAGATTTCATACATTTTCAGCAAAAAGTTCAGAAAGTTTTTATTGATTTTGCCGGGTAAATATGTATAATGATGATAGAGAAGTGGGCATCATTTCTTTAACTTTAAGTATAAAAAAGAAAAGAGGTTAATCAGATGGCAAACATCGATTTGAGTAAGTATGGTATCACAGGTGCAACTGAGATTGTGTACAATCCTTCTTATGAGATGTTGTTCGAAGAAGAGACAAAACCTACTCTGGAAGGCTTTGAAAAAGGCCAGGAAAGTGAGCTTGGCGCAGTGAACGTTATGACGTAACAAACATGTTCATCAAACCGACTGCTGAAGAACTGGAAAACTTTCGAGCCAGATTTCGTTGTTTACAACGCTTCTAAAGCAAAAGTTGAAAATTACAAAGAATTAGGACTGAACTCAGAGACAGCAGCAATGTTCAACATCACAAGCAAAGAGCAGGTTATCGTGAATACATGGTACGGCGGAGAGATGAAGAAAGGTATGTTCTCTATGATGAACTACTATCTGCCACTGAAAGGTATCGCTTCTATGCACTGTTCTGCAAACACAGATATGAACGGTGAAAACACAGCAATCTTCTTCGGTCTGTCCGGAACAGGTAAAACTACACTGTCTACAGACCCGAAACGTCTGCTGATCGGTGATGACGAGCACGGCTGGGATGACAACGGCGTATTCAACTTCGAAGGTGGATGCTACGCAAAAGTTATCAACCTTGATGCTGAATCTGAACCAGACATCTACAACGCAATCAAACGTAACGCTCTTCTTGAGAACGTTACTCTGGACGAAAACGGCAAGATCGACTTCGCTGATAAGAGCGTTACAGAAATCTCCCGTGTTTCCTACCCGATCGATCACATTGAAAAAATCGTTCGCCCGATTTCCGCAGCTCCGGCTGCTAAGAATGTTATCTTCCTGTCCGCAGATGCATTCGGCGTACTGCCTCCAGTATCTATCCTGACAGAAGCTCAGACACAGTATTACTTCCTGTCTGGTTTCACAGCTAAACTGGCTGGTACAGAGCGTGGAATTACAGAGCCTACACCTACATTCTCAGCTTGTTTTGGCCAGGCATTCCTGGAACTGCATCCAACAAAATATGCAGAAGAACTTGTTAAGAAAATGGAAAAGAGCGGTGCAAAAGCATACCTGGTAAATACAGGATGGAACGGAACAGGCAAACGTATCTCCATCAAGACCATTCCATACTTCAACTTCGAAGTTCCTACAGAACTGCCAGGCGTTGATCCAGCTATCCTGGACCCACGTGACACATACGCTGATGCTTCCGAATGGGAAACAAAAGCAAAAGATCTGGCTGACAGATTCATCAAGAACTTTGCTAAATACGAAGGAAATGCTGCCGGTAAAGCTCTGGTTTCCGCTGGTCCTCAGAAATAAGAATAAGACTGCCGAAATCAAACTTTTCAAAAGTTTTATACAAAGGACACCGCAAAATTGCGGTGTCCTTTTTTATGCCGAAATGCCTCCGCATGGCGGTCCAGATGGAGCACATTGCGTCCATTGCCCTGCGGCGGGGAATTTATCGTGAGCAGATACATTTTACATTTATCATACCTGAAAATAAGACTATTATAAACGCAAAACAGTCGCCGTCACACGTTTTTTGACGCCGCCGCTTCATACGCCTGCTGATAGAAGGTTTCCTGAGCATCCACCGGACGCTCGATCGTCATCGGGATTCTGTAATTTCCTTCTGAATCCTCATGGCGGGCCTTCTGATTATCATTTAACATGATCCGGAACATCTCAAGCAGACGTTCCTTGATTGCCGGATCGCAGACAGGAGCTGCGACTTCCACACGTCTTAAGGTATTTCGCGTCATATAATCGGCTGACGCAATATAAACTTTCTCTCTTCCCTTACTTCCGAAAATATAAATTCTCGAATGTTCCAGAAATCTTCCTACAATGCTGATCACACGAATATTTTCCGTTGCATCTTTTACGCCCGGGATCAGACAGCAGATACCGCGGATGATCAGATCAATCTTTACTCCGGCACAGGAAGCTTCGATCAGCCTGTCTATGATCTTTTTTGTCAGTAAGTGCGTTCATTTTCAGCCCAATATAAGCATCTTTTCCGGCAAGTGCAGCTGCAATCTCATCATCGATCATCGCCAGCACTTTATTTTGCAGACAGAGCGGTGCTACCAGCAATTTGTCTGTGTGTTCTACGATTTCTCCCATCGCCAGTGCCTGGAAAACTCTTCTCGCCTCTTTTGCGATCTCTGTATCGGCTGTCATCAGGGAAAGGTCTGTGTAAAGACACGCCGTTTTTTCGTTATAATTTCCTGTTCCGATCTGCGTGATATACTGCACTTCATCGCCGGCTTTTCTGGTGATCTGGCACAGTTTGGAATGTACTTTAAATCCATCCAGCCCATAGATCACATGACATCCGGCACGCTCCAGCCTTCTTGACCACTCGATGTTATTTTGCTCGTCAAATCTTGCCTTTAATTCTACAAGTGCCAGCACTTCCTTGCCATTTTCCGTCGCCTCGATCAGAGCTTCCACCACTTTACTCTGTTTTGCCACACGGTAGAGCGTCATTTTTACGGAAAGGACATCTTTGTCGTTCGCAGCTTCATGCAAAGCATCGTAAGAAACGGTTTCATGCTGTCATACGGATAAGATAAAAATTTGTCCCCCCTCCAGAATCTGATCCAGAATCGGTCTGCCTTCTTCAAACTGCACAGATTTCTGCGGAATCCGTTTTTGATAGAACAGTTCCGGCACGTAACGCAGTTTATCCTGGATTTCATAGACAAATGACAAATCCAGAGGTCCCTCATTATAGAAGACATAGTCACGGTCAAGATCCAGATAATGACACAGAGTACTGATCACTTCACCATCCATTTCCCGTGACAATTCCAGACGGATCGGAGCCAGTTGTTTCCTCTGTTTGATCACTTCCACCATAAAATCACGATAATCCAGATCTTCGTCATACAGTGCGTCTGCGTCAATATCTGCATGTCTGGTGATGCGGATCAGTGATTTTGCTTTTACACGATAACCCTTAAAGATTTCCGGCATATAATGGAGAATCACTTCTTCTGCCAGAATATAAGTGCCGCGTTTGCCGGGAAGTTCTATCAGACGTTTGAACATACCACTGCCGCATGGAATGATACCCAGCTTCTCTTTTCCGCTCTTTGTCTCCAGCACTACGACTGCATAGATTTCTTTATTTCGCAGAAATGGAAACGGCTGTCTTTTTGCCACGATCGTCGGGAAAATGATCGGTGCGATTTCACCCTGAAAATAGCGTTTAACGTATTCGCTTTCTTTTTCATTCATCTTCTTGAAATCCGTGATGCAGATATCATATTCTTCCAGTTCTTCCATGATTTCATCGTAAACGACATTTCTGCGACGGTTCAGTTTTCCGACTTCCGCAAGGATCTTTTTGAACTGCTCCTCCGGTGTAAGATTTGTTTTATTATCACGGATATCTTTCTTCAAAAGCATCTGATCTACGAGCGATCCCACACGCACCATAAAAAATTCATCAAGATTGCTCTGATAGATTCTTTTGCCAAAATTCAGTCTTTCACAGAGCGGCACTTTTTTATTTTCCGCCTCTTCCAAATCGTACTGCTTTCCAGAAGTCTCTCCGATGCCCGTTTGCTCTTCGCAAGGAGCACGATGTCATCTGCATATCTGACGCATGGGACTCCTCTCTTCAAAAACTCCTGGTCAAACTCATTGAGATAGATATTCGCCAGTAGTGGGGATAGATTTCCTCCTTGTGGCGAACCTTCCTCTGTTTCCATGACTACTCCGTTCTCCATTACCCCGCTTTTCAGATATCGCTTAATCAACTGCACCACCCGTTCGTCCTTTACATTCTTACGGAGTAAGTTAAGGAGAATTTCATGGTTCAGTGTGTCGAAGTATTTTGATAAATCTAAGGATACTGCATATGTGTATCCTTGTTCTGCATACTCTTTCACTTTTTGTATTGCGTCCTTCGCACTTCTGCCCGGACGATAGCCAAAGCTACCATCTGCAAACAGCGGTTCATAGATTGGCACTAACTCTTGCGTGATTGCCTGTTGGATTGTACGGTAACGGTCTATCACCGTTGGTATGCCAAGCTTTCGCACACCACCATCTGGTTTGGGAATCTCAACTCGTCTTACTGGAGACGGAGTATACTTTCCACGATAAATGCGGTCGGTTATCTCTTGTTGATGCTCCTTTAGATATGGAAGAGCCTCTTCAATGGTCATGCCATCAATTCCTGGTGCTCCCTTGTTTGCCTTAACTCTCTTATACGCTCTGTTAAAGTTATCTTTATACAGGATCGCTTCTAAAAGTCTCGGCTGTGCACTGTCTCTTTCTTTCCATATCCGATTGAATGACCTAGACGCTTTCACATACCCTTCATGTTCCGCATTATCTCTTTGCGAACAGCCATTGTTTTCAATGTTTTCTGCCATAGACGGTCATTCCTCCTTTCTCGGTCATACTCAAGACTCCTACTGATTCGTGTTCAGCATTCCTTCACCTCTCGGCTACTATGACCTCTGCTGACTTCTGTGCGTTCAGCATTGCTTTATGCAGTGGTTACCTCTTTCGCACATGATTACACCTCCTGCACTTTTCTGTTTTTAGTATGGATAGAAGTTTCCGTTTGCTTACGCCATCTCCATCCATCTGCCTCATTTATCCTGTGTCATGCATGATTCCGTTGGTGTAGTTACCTCCTGTGTTTCCACCGGTATTGCCGATTGTTTCCATTGTTGCCATTATTTCCATTGTTGCCATTATTTCCGTTGTTGCCCGTTATTATTTCCGCTGTTGTCATATGGATAATAATTGCCGTAATTATCGGTTACACCATACTGACCAAAGGTGTAAACAATGCCGTTTCCATCTACCCAGTTTCCGTTGCTGTTTTTATAAACTGTGATCAGATTTCCCTGATTGTCATAGAAACTGCTGGTCTGAGTAGCTCCGCCGTTGTTATTGTTGTTATCACCGCCGTTATTGTTATTTCCGCCGTTGTTGTTATTATTGTCGCTGTTTCCACCCTGCGGATTGTAGGTAAAGCTTGCACCGTTGCTGTTTGTGATACCGTTTGCATTAAAATAATAAATCGCTCCGTCGCTGTCTACCCAGTTTCCGTCGCTGTCCTGATAGATATAAACTGCGTTGCCGTTGCTGTCATAAACATACTGACCGTTCTGGTTGGAATCAGAATTGCCATCGGTAGAAGCTGTGCTTCCGGACTCGGACTGTGTTGTACTGTTCGACTCGGAAGATGTTGTATTATTCTTTTTAGTCTCAGATGTTGTTGTGCTCGATGTTTTCAGCAGTTTCAGACTCTCCACAGAAGTACGGATCGCTTCCATTGCCGTTGCATCATCCTGCATAACCTGACCATTGACCGAATAAATATCCTCATCTCCTACCAGGTTATATGCTACCGAGTACGCATACTTACTATTTGTACTCTTACATTTGATGGTTGTGTGATATGCCTCGTAAGAACCCATGGTATTTTTTCTTGTATTCTACAACTGCATAATCGGTTTTGGATTTTCCGGCTTTCTCCAGATTATTCAGTACTTCTTCTTCAGAGGACGGGAAAACAAGTCCGTTCGTCTCATCTCCGGAATAATGTACGATCGTGATCGTTCCCTGGTTCGGTGACTCAAGGTCCATTCTTTTGTGCCTTCTTTTTTCATTGTCCAGGTGTCATCCGGAAGTTTGATAGAAATACTGCCATCTTTTGATTTAAATGTTGTGGATGTATTTGTAGCTTTCTTTGCTGTTTCGCTCTCTGTCTGTTTCTCTGTAACACGAATCGTTTCTGCCGCTCGTCTCAGTTTCCTGTGCTTTCTTTTTACAGCCGGTAGCCAGACAGGAAATGGACAGAGCGAGTACCAGACAAGTTACGATTTTTGATCTCATTTTCATCTATACTCCTCCATTCTGGTTGTTACCTTCTTTGACTTCCATATTCTACGCTTTCGCAGATATAATGTCAATCAAAAACCGGTTTAATATGGATAGAAAACGCCATTCTGATCGGTTACGCCATCATCGCCAAACTGGTAGGTCATACCGCTTTCATCAACCCACTGTCCCTGGCTGTTTTTGTGAACGGTGATCCAGGTTCCGCCATCATCATAGAAGCCATTGCTATCGCCTTCACCATTATCGGCTGCCGGATTATCGATGTTATTCTCGGTATCCGGTGCCTGTGTTTCCGGCTGCTGCACTACCTCTGTTTCCACTCTTGTCTCCAGATCCGGATGTGTTTCCGGTGTCTGCGTATCCTGGCTCTGATTCTGGTCATCCGATGCCTGATTCTGATCCTCTGCGGCTGAAGTCTGGGCAGAATCCTGACCTGCTCCCCGCTGTGTCTGATCCTGGGTCTGTTTTGTGCTGCTGTTCGTATCCCCACTGTGGCTGCCGCATCCTGTCATCAGAAGAGCCGATGAGAGGACTGTCGGGCCGCCATAAAATGTAATGCCTTATTTTTCATAATAATATTTACACTCCTTTATATCCTGTTTTACCATTTGCTGAAATTGCCGTCGCTGTCTGTTGCCCCTTTTTCATCGAAAGTGTAGGTTTTTCCATCACTGCCGATCCAGTTTCCGTTTGCATCCTGTGTCGCTGTCTGATAGTTTCCATTGATATCATAGAAACCAATGACCATGCCATTATCTGAAGAATTGTCGGAACCTGTCAAAGAATCCGACTCTGATCCGGAACCTGTTGTTCCCTGAGGCGGATCATAATAATACTGTGTGCCGTTGGAATCTTCTACGCCGTTTTCCAGGAAAATATAAGAAGTTCCGTTATCATCACGCCAGGTGCCGTCCTCAGACGGATAAGCGTAGATCGTATTTCCGTTTGCATCAAAGAAATAGCGGTATTCCTCATCGGTCGATGCACCGGAAGAATCGCCTGTACTTTCACCGGAAGTATTGTCTGAAGCAGTATCACCTGTATTTTCCGGATCAGAACTGTTACCGGCATTATCCGAAGATGTACTGCCGTCTGCCGAAGATCCGGAGTTTGCACCAGAATCTGTCTTTTTACTGTCATCATTTAAAACTTTGAAGCTGGTAACGGCACTTTTCACTGCCTGCTGCACCGTACTGTCACTGATGTCAGTTTTGCCGTGATCGTATAACTCTCGGTGTCCGTATTGATCAGATACTTGATCAGATAAACGTAACCAAGATCTGCGTCCTGCGTGGATGCGGCATAATAATAAAGCTCTGTACCATTGGTGCTGTCTTTTTTATATTCTACCTGAGAAAATGCATTCTCCTGGATATCGTTTAAAGAGCAATCGCATCTTCCTGAGACTGCGGCAGATTCTTCTCCTTGATCTTTGACTTTTTGTGCGTGATCCGGATCGTGCCGACGCCTTCTTTCATAAATGCCCATTTATTCTCAATGCCTTCCTTTGTCGCCACCCATGCAGAATCCGGAAGATCAAAAAGAAAATGAATTGCTCTCTGAAGTATATGTTGTGGCTGCTTCGGTCTGTGCAGTACTTTCGCTCTGAGCTGTCGTCTGTTTCGTCGTCTCCGTCTCAGATGCCTTTTTCTGGCGACCGTTCATCATAAACATTGCGGCCATTCCGATTACCAATAATGTCGCAATTTTCTTTTTTATTATACATGAAAAATCCCCCTTTTCTCTCTGATTTTCAGTGTGTTTCAAGTCCACTCCCTTTTTCATTGTACAATGAAGATGCGGTTAATGTCAACTTTTCTTAACACTTCTTAACAAAATCTACATATTTGGCACACCCTGTGCCCTTCTCTGTTTCAGCTTTCGGATCACATGACAGTACGCCGGAATCAGGAAACAATCTGCCATGATCCATGCCAGAGGACTGGCAAAACATACGCTTGCGAATCCCAGATACGGAACCATGATCACGCCGATAATGGCTCTTGCGATCATTTCCATGACACCTGCAAGGATTGCCAGACCGCTGAATCCCGCTCCCTGAATGGTAAAGCGAACCGCATTGACAAAAACAAGTGCAATGTAAAATCCGCTGTTTGCAAGAATAAACAGCACTGCATTATGTATGATCTCCGTTTCGGATGCATTTATGAACAGAAGCATCCAGTATTTTGCAGAAAAAAGCATGACCAGGAAAATCAGGATCGAGTATGTGATACCGATCAGAACGGATGCCTTTAATCCCTGACCGATACGCTCGATCTTGCCTGCCCCGACATTCTGTCCGGTGTAAGTTGCCATGGCCGAACCGATCGCATCAAACGGACACGCCAGGAACATCGAAAGCTTCGATGCCGCCGAAACCGAGGCAACGGGCGCCGAACCAAGTGTATTGATACCGGTCTGAAGCACGACACTGCCGATCGCTGTGATCGAATACTGAAGTCCCATCGGAATACCCATTTTACAGAGGATACCGATGTGTTTGCCATGCAATTTCCATTCTCCCGGCTCCATTTTCAGGATCGGGAACTTTGTCTTTATACACCACAGAGACAGTACCACGGAAAATGCCTGTGCAAGCAGTGTCGCAAAAGCCGGTCCACGAACGCCGAGTTTCAAAAACCGTTACTGACAGGATATCAAATCCGATATTTGCCACTGCCGCCATCAGCAGAAAGATCAGCGGCGATTTGGAATCCCCAAGAGAACGGATGATCCCGGTCAGGAGATTGTAGGCAAGTGTGATCGGTATCCCTGCAAAAATGATAAAAATATAATCATATGCAAGATCCAGGATATCTGTCGGTGTCTTCATGGCGATCAGCACGTCGCGGCATAAAATACAGACTGTGATGCTCATGATCGCCGCAAAAAAAACAGTCAGCCAGATGCTGTTTGCCACAAACCTTCTCATATCTTTATAATCTTTTGCCCCGTAACGCTGTGCGACCGGAATGACAAAACCATTGGCAAGTCCCATACAGAATCCGATGATCATAAAATTGATCGCCCCGGTAGAACCAACGCCCGCCAGTGCATCTTTTCCAAGGAACTGGCCTACAACGATCGTATCTACCATGTTATAAAACTGCTTTGCAGTAAAAACGTAAAAACAATGGAATCGAAAATCGCATGATAATCTTCCAAGGTGTACCTTCTGTCAGATCTGTTGCCGCGTTTCTCATTTCCTTAATTACCTCCATATTTTAAATTCCATTTTTTGCACAGATATCCGCCAGGCAAAGCATCTGTCACAGTAAGGCTTTGTTCTCGCTGTACAGACCTCTCTGCCATGATAAACGAGTCTGTGGCAGAAATCACTACCTTCTTCCGGTGGAATGATCTTCCAGAGTGCCATTTCGACTTTTTTCGGATCTTTGATCCCATCTACCAGACCGATACGGTTTGTCAGACGAATGCAGTGCGTATCCGTGACGATCGCAGGCTTTTTGAAAACATCGCCCATGATCAGGTTTGCACTCTTTCTTCCCACGCCCGGAAGCTTTAAAATCGCATCAAAATCACACGGCACTTTGCCGTCGTACTCATCACGCAAAGCATTTTCATGCATGCACTGATATCACGTGCCTTGCTTTTTCCAAGACCGCATGGCCTTACGATCGCCTCGATCTCTTCCGGTGTCGCTTCCGCAAGAGCATCTACATCCGGATATTTCGCATAGAGATCCTGAACCACAACATTTACCCTGGCATCCGTACACTGTGCCGCAAGCCGGACACTGACCAGCAGTTTCCATGCCGCATCATAATCAAGCGTACAGTCTGCCAGAGGATATTCCTTCTTTAAACGCTCGATCACTTCCAGCGCAAGCTGTTTTTTTGTCATATGCTCCTCCTTATATATTTTCAAAAATCTTTTTTGTACCCGTTATTTTATCACAAGAATCGCAGTAAGGATATTCCTTTTTTTTTCGATTGTGCAACCCCTTTCTTTTATGGTAAGATAATAAGATGCCAGGATCAAAGATCTAAATCCACATGAGCTTGCTCATAAGTGGATGAAAGACCTTGAAACCCGCCCCGATCGAAGCGGAGCGTAGAAAGAATTGTGAAAGTACGAAGTACGAAACAATTCATATGGCATCTCATAACTTTCATAACTTCACAAAATTTGACAGGAGTAATTATGATCTTAAATGTAAAAAATCTGACGCATGGTTTTGGTGACCGTGCGATTTTCGACAATGTTTCTTTTCGTCTCCTCAAAGGCGAACATATCGGCCTGATCGGTGCAAACGGAGAAGGCAAGTCCACGTTTATGAATATCATCACCGGAAAACTGACACCGGATGAGGGAACGGTCGAATGGGCAAAAAATGTCCGTGTCGGCTATCTGGATCAGCATTCTGTCCTGGAAAAGGGCATGACGATCGGTGATGTCTTGCGTTCTGCTTTTCAGTTTTTATTTGCAATGGAAGCGGAAATGAACCGTATGTATGAACAGATGGGCGATGCCACACCGGAAGAAATGGAACGTCTGCTCGCCGAGACCGGCACATATCAGGAGCTTTTTAGAGCAAAGCACGATTTCTATATGATCGACACAAAAGTAGACGAGATCGCCCGTGCACTCGGTCTGGAAGAGCTTGGGCTTGACCGTGATGTAACCGACCCTCCGGCGGACAGCGTACCCGTGTACTGATGGCAAAAGCTTCTGCTGGAAAACCAGACATCCTGCTTCTGGACGAGCCGACCAACTATCTGGACGAGCGTGCACATTGAATGGCTGAAACGGTATCTCCAGGAATATGAGAATGCCTTTATTCTGATCTCCCATGATATTCCGTTCCTGAACAGCGTCATCAACCTGATCTATCATATGGAAAACTGCAGACTTGACCGCTATCCGGGCGATTACGATAAATTCCAGGAGGTCTACGCAGTGAAGAAGGCCCAGCTTGAGGCGCATACCAAAGGCAGCAGCAGGAGATCAGCGAGCTGAAGGATTTTGTTGCCCGCAATAAAGCCCGCGTCGCTACAAGGAATATGGCGATGGCACGCCAGAAAAAAACTGGACAAAATGGACATCATCGAACTGGATCGTGAAAAGCCAAAGCCGGAGTTTCACTTTAAAACGGCCCGTACTTCCGGAAAGATGATCTTCGAGACAAACGATCTGGTGATCGGTTACGACGAACCGCTGACAAAACCGTTAAATATCCATGGAACGCGGCGAACGCATTGCCCTGACCGGTGCAAACGGTATCGGTAAGACCACGCTTCTGAAAAGCATTCTGCGAGCTGATCAAACCGTATTCCGGCGAAGTGCATCTTGGCGATTATCAGCATATCGGTTATTTTGAGCAGGAGTCCGATACGCAGAACACTTCGACCTGTATCGAAGAGATCTGGAGCGAATTTCCGGCAATGACACAGTACGAGATCCGTTCCATGCTGGCAAAATGCGGTCTGACCACCAAACACATCGAGAGTCAGGTGCGTGTACTGAGCGGCGGCGAGCAGGCAAAAGTACGTCTCTGCAAGATTTTGAACCGTGAGAGCAATATTCTCTTTGCTGGACGAGCCGACCAACCACCTCGATGTTGACGCAAAAGCAGAACTGAAAAAAAGCTCTTCAGGAATATAAGGGAAGTATTCTGCTGATCTGCCATGAGCCGGAATTCTATCATGATATCGTGACAACCGTCTGGAACTGCCAGGAATGGTCCCTTAAAGCTGTAGAAAATTTCAAGGAAAAAGCTGGCGGCAATCCCGGCAAAAACAGAAAGCAGTGCACCTGCCAGCGTATACCGTGTTTTTGTCACTTTTGCTGCCATAAAATAAACGCTCATCGTATAAAATACCGTTTCCGTGCAGCTGAGCATCAGTGATGCTATGATTCCGATCTTGGAATCCGGCCCGAATTCTTTAAAAAATATCCAGAAGAAATCCGGTCGCCGCACTGGCGGAAAACAGACGCACCACTGCAAGCGGCACAAAGGCGCACCGGAAATCCGATTCCGGCAAAAAGCCTGCCAAGGATATCCGAGAGCCATTTAAGGAAACCCGATGCCCGCAGGATCCCTACGGCTGTCATCAGCCCGACAAGTGTCGGCAGGATCGCAAATGCCGTGTGGATTCCTTCCCCGGCACCACGCACAAAATCACCGTATGCATCTCTCTTTTTCAGAAAGGCATAACCGACAACGTAAAGCAGAACAAACGGTATCATATACATCGACAAAAAGAGCAGAAATGACAGAAAAATCCCTCCATAAGTCCGTCCGTTTACTGTATCTTATGAAGGGATTTTTGTAACTATTCAGGTAAAGCGGACATTCACAATCCGCTTCGCTACTTGCTCAGCTCTCTTCGCCAGAAACACAAAAAACATGCTTCAGGATTTTTCCACAGTCGCTTCCGCTTCCATGGTTTCAAGCGTTTCTTTGATTTCTCTTTCTTTTTCAGCTTCTGTCACTTCTTCGACCACATCGGTTTCCTCTGTGCCTGTCTGTGTCTCATTTTCCTGTGCAGTCTCCGCTTTTTTCTTCCTGTGGTTTCACAACCTCTTTTGTTTCGTTTTCTTTGCGAAGTTCTACTTTTGCTTTTTCTGCGGTTTCCTGTGTATTTGCGGCTTCTTCCACAACCGTTTCTCTGACCGGCTCCTGCTCCGGATCTTTGCATTCTCTGCGGATCACTCCACACACGCTCCCATGGATTTGGCATACGCTCACCGTTCATATGGATCCCCATGCTCTGTGCATACGGATACGGCATTCCACGATAGAATCTTTTTTCTTCATCAGAAGCACTCTTCATCAGTTTGCGGCCTGCCCATAAAACAAATACAGCAACAACAGCAACCGGAATCTTTGCGATCACAGCACCCGGCAGACTGGTTACCTGTAGATGATGTCCGCAAAATATTTGACAACACTCCAGATCATGCACGCCGCCACGATATACAGAACCGTTCCCATGGCCTTTTTACCATCCCGTCTGCTGATGCTGTCCTTTAAGCCTTCGCTCCAGTCCATCCAGTCATCGCCCCAGAGATAATGATCCTCCAATTTTTTAAACGCTTCTGCGTCCATCGAATTCTTGTTGGTTGCATCGAAAAAGCTGTACAGCAGAATGATCGGTGCAAAGAAAAGCAGCGGCTTGATATCCAGCCAGATACCCACTGCACATAACGTTGCAAAGATTGTCATTAAAGACAATCCCTGCTTCATAAATCCCATATACATCTGTCCTGCTCCCGGGATCAGAGAAAACAAAAACATCAATATTTTATTTTTTGTCTCGCCATTTTCTTTTCCTTTCATAATGTTTTCGCATCACCACATCTGCATGCGAAACGGTATTTCCATCGAAAGCATTTTTAAATCTCATTGCAAAATTCAGAAACACTGCTTCAGCGGCTGTAACGCCTCTGAAAACTTCTCCACCGGAACTGCCTTTGCACAGGAAAGAGCAAGACGGATCCCTTGCTCACTTTCATCCGCAGATAAAAAAGCAAAAACCTTTTTCTTCTGCTCTGTACAGAACTTCCCGCAGATTTCCTGCTCCGAAAATTTCAGAAGGCTTACAAATCCAGTCTCCCCGGCCGTAACTTTTGCCTCTTCTACAAAAATCCTTTTCGCTTCACTGCACAAAATTTTTGTTTTCGCCAAATAGTGTTTCCTGGATTTGCGAATCTGACTTTCCAGATGACCATCCCGGATAAACTGACACAATGCGATCTGTTCCGTTTTGGATGCCGTCTGATTATAAAAAATCTCTGCGTCTCTGATATTTTTTTCCAGAAGATCCGGCGGAAGCACCATAAAACTTAAGCGGATCGACGGCGGCAAAAGCCTGGAAAATGTTCCGAGATAAATGACTCCGTTTCCGCCCGCCAGACCCTGAATGGACGGCGATGGATGATGATAATAACAGAATTCACTGTTGTAGTCATCCTCGATCAGCAAAATATTTTTTTCAGATGCTTCACGCAGTATCTTCATCCGCTCTCCGACCGAAAGAACATCGCCCCAGGCAGTCGCCTGCGAAGGTGACACATAGCAGACATCCGGTCGCTCCTGTTTTCGATCGCACAGTTCAAAACCATGATCCTCAAAAACGGCACGCCCCTGCCGAAATCCCGGATTATAAAACGCAATTTTTTACGTCCCTCAATCAACGGACACAGAATATGAAGCAGGCTCTGAACACCCGCTCCGATCACAATATGTTCCGGCGTACAAACCACATTTCGGTTGTTTTGCAAATATCTGCACAGAACCTCCCGCAGATCGTATTCTCCCTGCGGTTCTCCATAAGAGAGCAGACGCTCATCCTGACGCAGTGCACTTTTGATATACCGCCTCCACAGTTCAAACCGGAAGGTTTCTCTGTCAACACTTGCAGACGCAAAATTGTAAAGCACCGGCTTCTTTTCTTTTTGATCGGCACTTTTCTGAAATTCTGCCGTTTTTTCGCGTCCTGCCGATGTCCGTCACATAAAATCCGCTCTGCGGCCTGGAAATAATATAGCCATCTGCCGCAAGCACCATGTATGCCGTCTCCACCGTTGTCCGGCTCATCTGCAATTCTGCCGCACACCGCCGGATCGACGGCGCCTGCTTCCAGGTGCAAGCTGTTGCGACAGAATAAGCTGTTTGTAATAATTATATACCCGCATATAGCGGTGAACAGACTGATTGTCAAGTTCCGGTTTCATAGATCACACTCCTGGAATTTCAAAAATGTCAAAGTTAAATGTCTTTTCTTACAAGAAAAAACCGACTTTTGAACCTTTTTACCCTGACATCTTACAAAACGATAAGCAAAAATAACAAATCCAGTGCCCCGTCGATCAGCAGGCAGGCTCGAAGAATACCATCGTCATCTTCACAGCCCCGAATGGGTTGAAAAGCAAAGCCACACCAACGATCATCAAAAGAATCCCGATCGTCAGAAGCTTGCCCCAGCCGATTGCATCCAACACACGCAGATCCAGTGCTCTCTGGATTTTGCTGATACCGTCCAGCATCAGTACCACGCCAAGCAAAAACGGCAAAAACGATACCACCGTCTGCGGCGTGATCAGACAGAACACGCCAAGTGCAATAAAGATCACACCGAGGATCAGTTCGCCCTTTGCCTTACCTTTCCGGCACTGGAGCACATGCAGAAGTCCGTATGCCCGCCGCAATCACGCCGCAGCCATAACAGATCGCCCGCACACTGGTATCAGGCTTCAGCACCAGAAACAGTCCCAGAAGGATATAGCCTGCTTTGCCTGAAGAATCTGTATTGCTTTTTATCTTACTTCCCATAAAAACACTCCTTCCCTTTTTTCATAAAAATCACTATGAAAACAGTCTACCACGAAGCGGAGCCGGATACAATGTACCATTTGGAAGATTTGTCCAGATTCTTATTGTTTATGTTGACTTTAATTGTATTTTAAAAATATATTAAAATAATGAGAGTTATGCGTTAATATTATTTTCAAGCATATCTTTCTGAATTTCTTCGTGCAAATAAATCGGAGGTGATCTCGATGAGTATATTCGAATACGACAAAGAAGAGGAAGAACGAAAACTCAGAAAAGCAGAATATGAGGCTGGTGTTTCCGATGGATTTAACGACGGCATCAATACTGCAAAAAAGATACCGTTCGTTTGCACATTGCCAAAAAGCTCCTGGTTTGACCGTCGTCTCTTAAGCGGAACTATACTTACGTCCATCTTCCCAGACAAACGCTGTAGGGATCAATTCTCCTTCCCGGCTGAATACCGCCAGGACATCTACATACACTTTAGCTGTCATTACAAAACACCTGCTCTCCACTACTTCTTCCAGATGTTTGTCATTCGGAAAAGTGCATTTTTTTCATATAATACTCTCTGATTGCCTGAAACATCCATTCCGCAATCTTTTCTTTCTGCTGTTCTGTATTACACACATTGTTTTGAAAGTTTACCGTCGTTTTCTTGTGATCCATAAAAATGTACAGGTAAAAATAATTCCCTTTACAATGGAGGTTGAAGAAATAGCCCACCATATTCCATCCAGACCCATAATACCTCCAAGAATGATCGACAGCGGAATTCTTGCACTGGTAAAAGCTATACTGATGATACTGCAAAGTCGGGTTCTGCCGAGCCTGATAATGCACCGACTGTCGTCAGTTCCACACACATAAAAAGCTTCACTGAAACCTATGATGATCAGATATTCAACTGATGTTGCGATCGCTTTGGGTTCATGAAAAAAGATTCTGGCAATCGGTTCCGGAATACATATAAATACAGCTGAGATCAACAGTCCCCAGATACCAACCGTCCACAAAGAAGCCTTATATCCTTTTTTGACACGATCATTTTTGCCCGCACCATAGTTCTGTGCGATAAAGGCATTTAATGCCGCCGCAAAACCGTCTGCAGTATTCCATGATATCGATTCAATCTGACCTCCGACTCTCTGCGTTGCAACAGCTTCTGCACCATACCCGGAGATCATACGTGTCAGCACCATGGAGATTGCACAATATGCCATTCCCTGTATTGCTGTCGGAATTCCGATCTTACAGATTCCCTGCAGATATTCCCGCGGGATTTTTGCCAAAAAGCCTAGTTCCTTTTAGTACATTTTTTCTTTCTTTTGTATGACAATTCCGACTATCATGATACTCATAACGATCGCCTGTGCTGTCACTGTCGCAATTGCGGCTCCGACAACACCAAGCTTCGGAAACATCCCCACTCCAAGAATCAACACAGGATCCAGGACCATATTTGTGGCCAGGCCGACAAGATTCGCTATAAAAGGTGTCTTTGAATCTCCCTGTGCCGTATAAAGTCCAGTCAGTGTCAGCGTCATAAAAAGAAAAATACGATCAGCCCACAGGCAATCTTCGTATATGACATTGCCGCCGCATGAGCCTGTGCATCTGCAAGCTGAAAAAAATCCTACCATCTGTCTGGTAAAAAGCGACGAAAGAATTCCATATGCCATTCCCATAAATGCGACAAGCTGTACTGCCGCCTGTGCAAATCCGTGTGCCTTTTCTCTGTCTCCACGTCCGATACACTGTGCCACATGCACCTGTCCACCCATTCTAGCCATAGGCGCAAGTCCCTGCGAAAGCCAGGTAAACATACCTCCAACACCTACACCTGCAACTGCCTTCGAACCAAGCAGACCAATCCAGGCCATGTCCGTGATGTTGTACAAAGTCCCCAGAAACGATGACGCCATGATCGGAACCGCAAGTTTCGTCAGCGTTTTTAGAATAGGATCTTTTGTTAAATTTCCCTCCATTTTCATTCCTCATCCATTTTTATTTTTTTATTATCCACAAATCCTATTATACATGGTTTAACAAAGATTTTCATCAGGAATTATCCATATATATCAAAAATCCTTTTGAAGAAATATTATTCTCAAAAGGGCTTTCTGTCTGAATCTTTTTATAATTTTTCTCCGCAGGATTCAAAGGAACCGGTATTTAATTCAACATAATAGACCGCCGTAAAATCTGCACATATCTTGTCCAGAATCCGCCTTTCTGCCATCTGTTCTTCCAGCGTACGTTTCAGTTTTCTGTTCCTCATATGTACCATTACAGTCAGGATAAGAAGCAGAGCGATCAGCACGGCTATAAAAGCCAACGCGACCACAGACTGCAGTTGCCTCATAATCATTCATGACAGGCATTTTTCTTTCTCAACTCTTCTCTTATGGTCTGCTTAATTTTTTCATCATCCAACGGCTTTGCAAGATGTGCGTTCATTCCTGCTTCCATACACTTTTCTGCATCTTCCCTAAATGCATTTGCAGTCATAGCAATGATAGGGATTGTTTTTGCATCCTGCCGTTCCAGGGATCTTATTGTTTTTGTGGCAGTAAGCCCGTCCATCACCGGCATCATAATATCCATTAAAATAACATCGTATGTTCCCGGTTCGGAAGCTTCAAAATGCTGAACAGCTTCTAACCCATTGTTCACTGTTTCTACTTTAGCTCCATTTTCCGTCAGTATAAATTCTGCTATTTCCGCATTCAGCTCATTATCTTCAACCAATAATATCCGGACACCTGATATATCTGCATTGAAATCTTCTTTTTCTTCCGGTCGTGCATTCGTATCAATTTTAAATGGAAGTATTACAGTAAAACAGCTTCCTTCACCAAGCTTGCTTTCAACTGTTATGGTTCCGCCCATCTTTTCTACAAGTTGTTTCACAATAGGCATTCCCAGACCTGTCCCATTATAATCAGAACGTGGGGAATTATCTGCCTGTACAAATGGAGTAAACAATTCATTTTTTATAAATTCTTCTGACATTCCAATTCCATTATCTCTTATTTTAAATTCACATGTCATGTGATCTTCTGATCTTTCAATCGTTCTCATACTCATGTAAATAGAACCATTCACCTTATTGTACTTCATACTGTTTGTAAACAGATTCATCAATATTTTTTTCAGATGAACTGCATTGCTCCAAACATATATACCACTGTAATCATCATGTTCTCCTATAACATGAAGTCCTTTTTCTTCTGCCTGAAAAGATAGTGACTCCGTGATTTCCTGACATACCTGATCCAGATTGATGGATTCATCACTAAAAACCACGGTATCCGATTCTAACTTTGCCATATCTAAAACATCATTTACCAATGATAATAACAGTTTCGAAGACTCCTTTATTTTATTCAGGCAATCTTTCGCTCACCATCATTTCCGCTTTTCTCAAGAATCGTAAGCATGCCAATAATACCATTGATCGGTGTTCTGATATCATGAGACATGTTATTTAAAAAGGAAGTCTTAGCCTTATTGGCACTCTGTGCTTCTACAAGTGCATTTTGTAATTCCTGCTGTTTTTCTTCAAGCTCCTGATTCAGCTTCAATGCCTGCTCAGCAGACTTCTTGGATTTTTCTTCCGCACGTTTTGATTTTTTCAAAGAATCAAGAATTATACACAGGACAACCAAAATAGAGATTCCAACTATGAGTGAGACAGCCAGTAAATTGTCCTGAATAAAATCCTTCGCTGTAACTTTTCGTGAAGAAGCATTATACGAAACTACTGCACCTGAAAATTGAGTTATAGGCATAGATGTCAGTGTTTTATTCAGAATGGACAAAAGAACCGGTTCTCCCTGCTTAATAGCAAATGGAACATCAGCTTCTTTTGTCAGGAAAACACTATGAAGCTTATTATTTTTCAAATAGTCTGAAACAGTACCTGAATCGCTTACAATACAATCCGTCTCCCCTTTCTGCATTGCTTTCACTGCTTTGCATCTGATGTCTCATATTCCACAACCTTCCATTGTGGATAATTGTATGAAAGATATGCTTTCAATGCAAAATTGTCTTTTTCAACGGCAACTATATTCTCTTTATTCTCATCAAAAGAATCCTTTGCCGTAATTGCGCCATATTGAGAGTCAATAGCGTATCCGACAAAGCAAATCCATTTGTTTCCGCAAAGTATGGATTCTGGTTTGCGTGAAAAAATCAGGTCTATTTTTCCATCCTGCAATGCCTGAAGCAGTTCACTTCTTGTCTCATATCCATTTAATTCATATTCCAGAGTCTGACCTTGCAGACAATTTTCTGCAAGATCTACATAATCTGTAATAACACCTGTCAGTTTACCTGTTGATGGATCTACACTGCTGATACCTCCATCCTGATTCAGATACCCTATCCGGATTGCTCCATGCTGCCCGATCCACTCACTTTCTTCTTTTGAAAGAAACGAGCTGCTCTGTGCAGAAAGATAACGCCTGTAGAGATCATCAGTGTAAAATGGATTGTCATCCTTAATTCTGCGCATAGCACTATCCAGTGCTTTTTGATATCCGGACGTTTGGGATTTATGGCAAAATAGATTTCTGTCTCTCCAATACTTGTAATCGGCGAAATCTCCGATTCTTCCCAACGGGATTCTTCTACCGAAACGAAGCAGTCAATTTCATGGTTCGACAGTTTATCCATAATTTCTGATGTAGTAGAAACATTGATATGCTTCGTATGCAGACCATATTTTAACTCCCATTCATTAAGCACATCCTCCGCGATATTATCTTTAAACACACCAATATTTTTTCCCTCAAAAGAATCCAGATTTCCTGCTGTAAGATCCATATTGGATGCATCCGTATAGATGTAATATTTCTCTTCCCCCATAGGCATATCGGAAAAAGCATATTTCAGCACGTTCGTCTGTATAGGAAATGCCACCAAGAATATCAATTTCTCCATTTTCCAACTGTGTAAAGCAGTTTTTCCAATCACTTGTTATGTATTTATATGTCCTCCAGCAGAAGTAATACATAACTCCTTAATACCTACATCTATTCCTGTATTTTGATTTATATGTGGCAGTTCCACGTGTTCTGTTTCCACTAAAATTGATACATAATATTTTCCACTCGGAATTTGTGATATCGTTGCCGATTTTATCTGCCCGCTAAAATTTCTATGCAGTTTTGCTTTTTATTCCTTTTAATTTAGGCAGTTTTACTCTATTGCACCCGAAATCTACTGTTATATTGCCATTCGTAAAATTTGTTGTATATGACTTATGGTTATCGTGTTTACTCTTAAACTTCGGATAACCTGCATGTTCCTTAAAAAATTTCTGGTATGCAGCATCCATGTTGTAAATCGCATTTGTCAGAGCAAATTTATCCACTTCTTTCAGCCATTCATACTCTTTCTTTAATTGTCTATTGCAATAATTGTTACAGTCGGTTTTACTAACTGATTTTTTCTTTTTCTCATATACTTCTTTCCGGTATGCCAGGGTCTGATTATACACAAAACGGCAACAGCCAAATGTTTTTGCAATCTGTATTTTCTGCTCATTATCAGGGTATATTCTGTATTTATATGCCTTTAACATCCACTGTCACCCTCTCTTTCTTAACCTTGATTTCCTATATATCTTTTCAGCATTTCTTCCGATACATTTGCTACACTACAGGCAAAATATCCATCTGTCCAA
>VOFD01002800.1_pt1 | contig 32379 bp, 43 predicted proteins | sample 5384101 | NCBI WGS metagenome assembly VOFD01 (sample SAMN12384723, study PRJNA508395) | human gut metagenome | isolation source: healthy gut C | host: Homo sapiens
CTTGTCGCATTGTTCCTTGTACATTCTCTCTCTTTGGATATTGTATCGGCGTTCCGGTTATATTTTCCATAAGTCGTTGGTATTATCGGTTCTATTTCCCCATGTGCGGCTGGCAAGAAAGTTGCAGAAATTCTTGCGGTATTTCGGGTCAGGACGTACCGCGACGTATCGAGACACATAGTCAAGTATAGCTTCACGCTCCTTGTCAGACCATTCGTTCCATTGCTGTTCAAGCTACATTTTGTTGCCTACCGGATTGCCGTACATTGCCCATACACGGTCAAAGGAACGGTCTATTTGGGATGTTTTATCGTGTTCGGACTGATGCTATATCTTCTTGAACAATTATTTTTGGGTCTTCAAGAGTATTATTAATTAATTTTTCTTCTTTAAAATTACTATTATAATTTTCCCCGTTTGGCATACATTCGCTTGCGACGGCAACCGTTCTGTTCCGTTGGGATGCGGTCGTATGCGGTGGCAAGTGACCGCATTCAGTGGTTTCCGGCTTGTTCCCACTCATCGTAGCATAACGTTTCCTTGCATTAATGGCGTTTTTCTCACACTTCTCCTGATACGCTTCAATGCTCTTGTCTATCTGCGACCTGAACATACTGAATACTGCCGCCAATGCTTATCGCTCCACTTCGGTACAGTTCCGCTAGAGGCGTAATCAAACAAAGCCTTAAACAACCGCCCGGCCATCACGTCGTCAAGGCAACCTACTGCCTCCGCGTTGCTGATGCAGACGGCAAAACTCTTAATCTTTCCTGTCCATACGCATTGCCATTCAATAAATCCAAGACATCAGAGTACTTGTACATTACCCTGCGTTGCCCTACTTTCTTTGAGCGTAAAATACCTGCCTTGTTCCACCTCCACAGCGTGCTAAGGTCAACGTGCAATAGTCGTGCGGCCTCGTCCCGTGTTATAAATCTTTCCTTGTCAGGCAATGTTGCGTTGCGTTTTTCGCATTAAGAGCATTGGCGTTTTTCTGTGCGATGTTGCCATTTACGGCCTTGCTAATCAGCTCATCAAGGTCGGCTTCGTAATGATGACTAATTGAGTTCCAAAAGGTGCTTTTTCGTCTTCCATTTTACCTGTTTTGCTTTGTAATACGTCATCTTTCATAAATATCCTTTTGACCGGACGTTGTCCCCGCCTTGCAGAAGGCGTTTTCATTGTAAAGCCGTCAATGCAAAGATATTTATTCCAATGTTATAAAACCGATGGTAAAATCCACAAATACAGGGAGTTGCAATAAAGTAACATGAAGTTCTACTGTGTTCTAAGAAAAGTTCAATGGTGTTCCATAAAGTTCCGTATAGTTCAAAAACAAAATTGCCTTCAATGGCATAAACCAAAGGAGGCAGTTCCTATATGAAAAATTATAAAGAGACACTTTTTCTTGCTTGCCATAATTTTCTTCATGAGCTGCTTCATCGTTCTTATTTCCGTCAGTTTCTTATCGTCCAGCTCTTCTTTTAGCAGGTTGCTTTTCTGCACACTGTAATTGTTTTTGCTCCCAACGACATCCTCTCCGAATATCCTTGCAGCTTCGGCATAAGAAGGAATTGAAATCAGCCAGTTCATGTTCGTGTCGGCACCGCAATAAAAGGCAAGTACAACATTCTTGCCACCTTTGTTTTCCTTGAACAGTTCCTCGAATGTTTCAAATACAGGTTCGTCAACATACGTTTTGGTTACGTACTGTCTGATGAAGTAGGCTTTCATCGCGCTGCGGTGGTCTGTATCTTCTTCATTTTGTTCTTGGTCTTTATCCTGAATGCGTTTGTTTTTAATGAATAATCTTGTACTGAAACTTCATTCTTACGCAGCCGTCTTGATATTTTCTCAACGGGAATGAAATCGCACAACAATCTTATGAGGGAAAACACCATAACGACGGCAGACAGCACGACAACTGAACCAAAGCCAGAACTTAGCCTCGGGAGAGATACGATAACCCGACAACAGCATGGCTACCACAACGGCCAAAATCGGGATAGATACTCCCAAGCCGGAGTATATGAAGACCTTGAAACTTCTGTCATTCAATCTCATTGCTGTCTTTTACTTGTGTTTACGAGCTTGAAAGTCACGGAATTTTGCGGAAAATCTACGGAATTTTTGCGGAAAACGCCACAGTCACAAATATTCGTAATTATCAGATAATCAATATTTTAACCCTCAAATTTGCGGAAAATCCGCGGAATTTTCACGGAAAATACACAGAAAACTCGCGGAATTATTCAGCCAGTTTCCATAGCCGTTCCTTGTTAGATTCAATCTTGCCCCGCTCTTTAATTTTTTCAAGAGATAGTCAACCTTGTTTCTCTTTTGCCTTCATCTGTTCAAAACATCCGACAGCTTGCCAAACAGCAACCCATTAATGTCTTTGCGCGAAGCCTTGCCGAATTTCTTTAAGTATTCAAGAACGAGCTTCATGAAATACTCATCGTCAAAACTTCTGTTCTTTATATACTGCCCTTTCAGGTTCGCTGTCCTTTGTCCTTGACACCACCTTGTGGGCGAGATAGAAGTTCGGTTTGCGCCCTTCAATGAATTTGCGTTTCCTTAAGTACGCAGCTTGCTCGTCGGTTATAGGTTTCTTCTTCTGTACGTTGTCAAGCAGCATTATGTCATCAAGGTGCAGTTCGGGATTGTCCGTCAGGATGCGTGCAAAGTTCTCGTCAATCACCTTTCCTATTATCGTCACTCTTACCTTGCCGTCTGACAAGTCATATTCTGGCATCGGAAACAACCTGACGCGCTGGTTCACAAACATCTTCTTTATGCCTCCGCCCTCCGTTTCAATCATGTTCAGGTTACGCATCGCCTCCACGAGGAAGCGATTGCGGTAAACAGACTCGGGGCAGTCTTTCGTTACAACGTTCTACACTTTCGGGCAAGAATGTCCGTAATTCTGGGAAATATGATGTGGTCGTCCTCATACTCCACGACCTCTATTCTCGCACATTTTGTATAATCTTGATGGGCTATTGCATTGTTCAGCGGCTCGCGAATATTGAACATATCATAGCGCAGCATCTCGTCAGGGAAAAGAGAGTCAGGGCGTACAAGCCTGTATTTGACGTTTCTCACCTTGTTGTAAAGCCTGTCCACGCTTAGGAGCAGCGGCATTGGCAATATCTCGTAATCCTTATTTTGTGTTGACCCGAGCTTCACGCAACGACCAACGTATGCAAGCGACGTAAGGACTGAGTAGATGCTCGCTCTCTTCCTTGCCTAACAATACCAATGCCGCACGAGTTATCTTGCCGTTAATCGTTATTTTTGCCTTGTCCAAAAACTTTGCATCATCCCATGCCGATATTTCCGCTTGCGGAAAGGATTTCTTTTTACATACTCCTTGCGTGCTTTTTCTATTGCCTCAGGGTCAAGGTCGTCAATAGTCGCTCCGTCAACAACGGTGACACTCCAATCATCGGTGATAATAAGTTCGGACAGGATTGTCTGCAACCTGTTATCCGTCATCTCAGTCAACGAGTCGCCAATACGTTGCCAAGCTTGTTGTGGGCATAAACAGGAAGTCTTGGTTTATGCTTTGGTATCGTTACAATCCAGACAATCTCGCCAGTCCTCGGCTTTCAGCTCGTCAATGTTCAAGTCTTCAGACGGAAGATTTCTGCATTGACGAACAATAGTCGACTTTGCAGATTCTATTGTGTAAGTTCCAAATTCTTTAATACCAATAACATCAAAGGTCTTATCTTGTATTCCAATTACTACCACACCGCCGTTCATGTTGGAAATGGCGGACACATACGACACTACATCATCGCTTTCGTGTCCGCAAAGACTGTTCTTGAGATTTTTGTATTCTTTCCAATCACATCCTTCATTTTCACGAGGGTATTGGATTCGTATGTATTCGGAAATTTCCTGCTTGGTCATAAAAGGTATTTATAATTGGATTTCAACGTACAAAGATATAAAATGTAATAAGGAAAGTGTAGTTTATCACTTGGTTTGCCCTAACATTTTCTTCAGCAACGCCTTCATCTGTTCAGGCGACATACTGTCTACGTCGATATTATCTCTCTTCATGAACGTTTAATAGCTTGGAATTGTAGTTGAATCTTGTTTCAAGGGGTACATATCCTGATAACTGCTTGTTACATTATTTCCCTGTGAATGTCCCATGCTTTCGGAAATGTACAATTCTTCCACTCCAAGATGCTTAGGTTTGTGGCAAAGGAGTGCCGTGCCCACGTACCCGACGGCTCTTTGTCCCATTTCAACACATCCTTACAAATCCGGATAACTCTGTCTTTGATATTGGAGTTTTCTTGAACCGTCAACTTGCGTCTAATCAGTTCATCTTCCTCACCGTGGAATATTTGCGGAAAAACGTATGCACCTCTCTTTAGCTTAGCGGCGATTTCATTAAGGATAACTTGAAGAGGTTTTATGATAGGAACTATTACAACAGACATACCGTTACTTCTTGCCGATGTCTTCTTCGCATAAACTCAAACGCCCTGCCGCCTTCGGCAAAATAAGTGCGGTTGTACGTCAATCGTCCTGCATCCGCAAGGTTGAAACCATTGCATAGGTATTGCGCAAGGAAAAGGCCTAACGAATTATGCACGCGCCCTATAATCCTTATCCCAAGTTTCGGGGTAACGCTTTTCTACAAACACACTGTAAAGTTGCGTCATCTCGTCTATCGTCAAATAAGATTGTTCGATGCCGAGTAAGGCGAGTGCGGGTTGTACTTCGTTTCCTCGGTGAAGAACTCCGTTCCGTAGGCGTGGTGGTGCTCCGACGATGCCTTTGTGGTGAACGGTGACTCAATTCCCTCGGGGTTGGTCAGCTCCAACGCGCCGTAAACCTCGTCCGTCGAGATGTGATAGAAACGCTTGCCTTCATAGCCTTCGGGCAGGCTTTCCCAATATTCCTTTACGGCTTGGAGCAGCGTCAACGTCCCTATGACATTGGTATGCGCGAAAGTGAACGGGTCCTTTATGCTTCGGTCTACGTGGCTCTCGGCGGCAAGGTGGATGATGCCGTCCACGTTGTATTTCGCCATCAACGCCTTAACCGTCTCATAATCGCAGATGTCGGCTTTTACAAAAGTGTAGTTCTCCTTGTCCTCAACGTCTTTGAGGTTGGCAAGATTACCGGCATACGTCAGCTTATCAAGGTTGATGATATGGTATTCCGGGTATTTATTGACGAAGAGGCGCACCACGTGCGAGCCTATGAAGCCCGCTCCGCCCGTTATGATGATGTTTCTTTTAAATTCCATGTCGTTTATGTTTGGTTGTGTTATTGTTTTAGGACATTCATGTTCTTCATGCATACTTCCAAAGAGTCCGTCCAATAGGGGATTTTCAGTCCGAAAGTCTCCTTGATTTTCGTCTTGTCGAGTACGGAATAGGCAGGACGTGTGACCGGACTTGGGAACTCGTCGCTATGGCAAGGCTCGATGTCGCAAGCCGTATGTCCCGCAAGCCCGGCTATCTTCTTGGTGAAGTCGAACCACGAGCACACGCCCTCGTTGCTGAAATGGTAGATGCCACATTTGGAATAACCGTCCTTCGGGTTCTCCTTTTCATAATCCGCAAGCACGGTCTTGATGGCCACGGCAAGGTCGTAGGCATAGGTCGGTGTGCCTGCCTGGTCGAACACGACAGTGAGTTTCGGTTTCGTTGCCGTAAGGTTTAGCATCGTCTTGACGAAGTTTTTGCCAAACTCGGAATACAGCCAGGCTGTCCTGATGATGACGTAATCGCAACCAACGGCCTCTATGTGCTTTTCGCCTTCGAGCTTTGTCTTTCCGTAGACACCTGTAGGCGTTCCATTCTGGTCTTCCCGGCAGGGCGTGTTGTATGGGTCTCCGCCGAAAACATAGTCTGTTGAAATCTGCACGAGCAGTCCATTCACTTCTTTCATCGCTTCGGCCAAGAACTTTGGTGCTTCGGCGTTGAGTTTCCTGCAAAGCGCCTCGTCGCTCTCGGCCTTGTCCACGTTGGTGTAGGCGGCACAGTTTACGATGCACCGTATGTCCTTTTCTTTCACGATTTTCCGTATGGCGTCGACATCAGTTATGTCAAGAAGTGTCGTATTAACGCCCTCAACTTCCACAACGTCTGTAAACGTATAGTTGTCGTTGGTGCCTTTGCTTACTATGCGCATCTCGTTACCGAGCTGTCCGTTTGCACCTGTTACAAGTATGTTCATGTGTGTCCGATTTATTGTTGATAGGTAAACGGTGAATCAAAATCTTTTAGCAAAGGATGTTTCGTGTCCTTTTCGCTGAGAATGGCGTGCTCGGTAGGTATGCGCCAGTCAATCCCTAAGCTATCGTCAAGAATGCTTATGCCGCCGTCGGCTTCGGGATGATAGAACTCATCACACTTGTACTGGAACACCGCCGTCTCGCTCAGTACGGCAAAACCGTGTGCAAACCCTTTCGGAATGAAAAACTGGCGGTGGTTGTCCTCAGTCAGTTCTACGGCGACATGCTTGCCGTAGGTGGGCGAGCCTTTCCTGATGTCCACCGCAACATCCAGCACCTTGCCTCTTACGCACCTCACTAATTTAGCTTGTGTGAACGGCGGACGCTGGAAATGCAGCCCACGCATCACGCCGTATGACGACATGCTTTCATTGTCTTGTACAAAAGTCACATGCCCTGCCTTCTCGTCAAACTCCCTTTGCGACCAGCTCTCGAAGAAATAGCCTCTCGCGTCTTTGAAGATACGTGGTTCAATGATGACCACGCCGCCTATCTCCGTCTTTATTACTTCCATATTCCTTTAATATTCTAAGTTCTTTTTCAACGAATCTTCTTTCTCGTCAAGAATCGAAAGCAAATACTTCCCGTAATCATTCTTCAGCATCGGTTGCGCAACTTCACGAAGCTTGTCGGCAGTAATCCAACCTTTGCGATAAGCAATGCCTTCCAGACAGGCAACTTTCAAACCCTGACGTTTCTCCAATACTTCAATGAAAGTCGACGCTTCCGACAATGAATCATGCGTACCCGTATCCAACCATGCAAAGCCGCGTGCCATGGTCTGCACTTTCAGTTCATGAGCTTTCAGGAACTCTTGGTTTACAGTTGTAATTTCCAGTTCCCCACGTGCCGACGGCTTGATGTTCTTCGCAATATTGACAACCTTATTAGGATAAAAATACAACCCGACAACGGCATAGTTGCTCTTCGGGTGTTCCGGCTTCTCTTCAATACTCAGACAGTTTCCGTCCTTATCAAACTCCGCAACACCATAACGTTCAGGGTCGCTCACCCTGTACCCGAATACCGTAGCCTTGCCATTCTCTTCGGCATCCGTGACAGCCTGTCTCAGCATGTCGTTTAAGCCTGCACCATAAAAGATATTATCACCCAGCACAAGGCAAGCGCAATCATCTCTGATAAACTTCTCCCCGATAATGAACGCCTGCGCCAGCCCGTCTGGTGACGGCTGCTCGGCATACTCGAACTTCACTCCGAAGTCACTGCCATCGCCCAACAGCCGCTTGAACCCCGGTAGGTCGTAAGGAGTAGAGATTATCAGTATCTCCCTAATGCCGGGGCTATGAGGATGTAATATTCTTCCGGCTTCAGCCCGAACTCCGTCAGGTATTCGGCGTTGAAATCGTCGTGTATGTCAGCACCGTAAGCCAGGAACTTGCTCTCCTTGCCGTATTTCTCCTTGTAATAATCATGTATGCCCATGTTGTCGGCTATGAGGTAATGGCTGTACTTCACCGCCATCTTCTCCTCCCAGTCAAGGAAGCGGCGCACCATGGGGCTGAACTTCGAACGCTTGTTTTCCAGCCCGTCCATGTTCGTGGTGAATATGGGGCGTTTCCGCCTCTTCACGTTGAACCAGATGTAAGCCGGGATGATGCTCGTGTAACCGGCCTCATATATTATGTCGAAGTCCTCTTTCTTCAGCGCGTCTTTAAGCGAAGAGAAATCATAGAAGAAACTTCCCACCGAACTGCCCATCCACGTCTCCGGGCTGTAAATGTGCTTTATCCTGACGCCTTTGTAACCGCTTTCTTTATATGGATGGAACTTCGGCGAGTACACCGTCACTTCATGCCCTCTCTTGGCCAGCCCTACGGATATGTATTCCGCAAACTGCTCGAAGCCCCCGTAGTTGTTTGGTATGCCACGGGTGCTGATGAATGCTACCTTCATTGGATTGTATGTATTATAAAATTTTTCCGATGTCTTTTAAATTGTGCAGGTCACAATCCCCTATGGCACGATCGTATGTTATGTTGATTTTGACATAACGTATATGTCTTCTGCTGTACAGAATATAAGGTTGCGCTATATCAACCATGAGATTATTGTCTTTTGTCGGCTCTTTCCAATAGAGGCCACTTACTGCATCAAGTTCCATATAACCAGACTTAGTTTTGGCTTCCACATTCTTGGTGCCATTTACATCTTCCAATGTTCCATACTGATATGTAGGACAGTTTGCTTTCCTCAATATGAACAGACTGTTATTGCCACTACCTATATTTACAATCTCTCCATAAGTTATGCATCCCAAATCATAATTCCAAAGTGAAACTCCATTGTTAAATAGGATATATTCATCTTTATCAAAACACATATTACTCAATGCAGCTTTCAAATCCTTATATTGTATGAGATACGTGTGGACAGTACCATTGAATATAAACAACGAAGCAAGCCTTGCATAAAACTGATGCCTCAAACAGGCAATAAGCATATCAGCAAAATTAACGCTCGAAATACTGTGATGTTCCAATAATTGTCCGGAAGAGGCTTGAGCTACAGCCACAGTTTTAAACAATTGCCTTTCTACCCTATCCCTTCCATCTCTATTTTCGGCAATGGCAATGTGGCATTCCTGTTTTTGGCAATGATCTCGTCTTTCAGTGCTTGCAACTTTGCCGGGGATATATTATCATGCTTTGTGATGTGATCAATCCTTTGGATAAGCTTCTCTTTTACTGGCGTGAGCATTTCATTGGCTGAGCAAAGCTGTTCTTTCCTAAAAAGTCGCCTATGCTTCTTGCATACATTTGGCAATACTTTTTCACGAAACCATTTCAACACAGACTTATCCCGCTCTAATTCTTCCTTTGAGAGATTTGTGTCAACATAATATCCATCACAGCCTGCCGCATAGTCCCATTTGTTTGCTGCCACATACAACAACGAATAAGCCAAGTAATCACAAAGCACTTGATATAGATTGTGGTCAGCATTCACATCGTTGGCGAGGAAATACATATGATAAGGCTCAGCCAACCTAAAAGGCCTATGCTGCAATTTATCAAACAGGAACAGCGTTTTTACTGTCGCGTCTGTATCATTCAGCAACAAGCAGGGCGGCTCAGGGCTTGCGTCCTGAAACTCATTATATGGTTCATCAACTCCTTGTTGTTGCTCCGCAATACCATGGCCGCAAAAAAAGTGTGCATCTCAAAGAATCCTTTTCTTTCCGATTCATTGTAGCTGCCATCGTAGCACATCATCCTGTAAAATTGCGTCGCCCACACCCAATAAGATTTAAGCCAGTCTGTATTCCCAGCCTGCAGCAATCGGTTCAGATGATACCAAATGAACTTCCGAAGGTCTTTTGCTATATGCGTTTTGTTGTATACCGCATCATATAATAGAGAGATAGGGGTTGTGTCAACCGAAGTGCGCGGGTACATCTGTTTCTTTTCAGCAGCATTAAGCACCTTTCTTAAAATCTCAATTACTTCCCCCGGAAAATCAACCAACTCTCCTTTCCTTTTTTGCGCTTCTTTTATTAGAATATCTGCTATACGCCCATAAAGTTTGTCCTTTGCAGTAAGATATCCATCCTCCTCACCCCTGTGGTCTGCAGAAAGCATAACGATAATCAATCGTTCCATATCTTTGTCCTCCGTATGCTTCGCCATTTCAAGGTACGACCCATAAATGTTAATGAGTTGATACAGTCGCATCAAATAAAACAACAATACACATATGGATATTGATTGGACGGTCAACAGTGTTATCGACAGAGATTCATTTTTCCTAAATAGATAGAGAAGGAAAGTGTAAGTATTGCAAGGGGAATGTTTATTTTTAAGAGAGCGAAGAAATTGCACAGCGAAGATTCCTTTTGAAACCAATCAATAACTTTCTCCGAGACATAGCGGTTTTGTATCCGTTCCATAGTTTGCATAATGAAAGGATAGGCCAAACCGATTATTGCAGCGAACAATGACAGCAAGCCACTGAAAACATCCATGCTTGTGAATTCTCCAAACTCCGACACCGCCTATTCTGGATTTATCACGATATACAAATAAAGCAAGAACAGTATGATAAGCGTATATCGGAACAACTTGTCTTGCCATATTTCTTTTATTGAAAAACAAAGAGGTGCCAAACGCCCGATGAATGCCTCCCGCAATGAGGCCGTCTCGCCCCATAGCTTAAACATCATGCGATATCCTGCAGTTATACCCAACAAGCCAAGCGACAAATCCCAGAAACCGATGGAAACACATCCAATAGTCCACCACGGCATAGGACATTGGGAATGCAACAATAACCATGTCGCGAATATAGCGCCCCCGGTCAGCACAATGCTTTCAAAGTTCTTTAATTCACAATAAAGAATATAAGAAATGCACAAAAACATTGAAATAGTAATGAAGGGGACCATAAAAATAAGTGATTAATATGGCTTTACAATGTCGAAATGCAACACTTTGTAAGTGTATTGTTTAAAGTCTCCTTAATGAATAATATACTTTTAGACAGCACCATTTTATGACATTTGGCTTGAAAGGCAGATTCTTGTAGAATGAAAAATATATTAGTATCTGTTTCTTTGTATTAGTTACTTTATGAATAAAGTAACTAACCCCTATATTTAAGGCTCCAAGTACATTGTGACTGTGTTGCCGATAAAGCAATAATTGTTCATGCAGATAAGACACTTTACCATAATGGGCTGTAATAACCGCAATCCATTGATCATGTTGCACGTGATTAGGAAATGGACATACATGTTCTATTACTTTTTTATTCATCAGCGTTGTACTGCCTTGAACCACATTCAAAGCTAATAGACTTATATCATTTTTAGTTGTATCAATAAATTTCTGGGATGCAAAGAATGATTCACATATTTCTTTTCCGTCACTATCAATGCACTTAGCGTCTGTACAAACCATTAATGGTACGTTTTTACCATATAAGGCCTCAATACGTAACATTTCATTGAAAGTTCGTTCAATTTTATCGGTACACCAAATATCATCTTGGTCTGAAAACATGAAATAATCACTTTCTACAAAATCCAACAATCTTTCAAATGATTTTGTTGAACCTAAATTAAATGTACCTTTATCAACTATTACTATTTTATCTGGATGCGATAACGCATAACTTTCTATTATAGTTCTTGTCGCATCAGAAGAGCCGTCATCCCGTATAATAAGCCTCCAATTTGTATACGTTTGATTTATAATAGAGTCAATTTGTTGATGCAGAAAGGTGGCACCATTATAAGTTGACATGAGGATGTTTATCATGTATTTACTACATTTTCTCTGCTCCATGAAACATTTGATTTAACTGATTTTGATGGAATGCCTACATTTAAGGTCGATTCACCTATATTTTTTGTCACTACTGAATGAGAGCCTATGATAGAGTTTGCACCTATCGATACTCGTTTCATTAATGTGGCATTTGCTGCAATCCAAACATGTTTGCCTATTATTACATTTCCTGCATTGTTAATTCGCTCACATTGTTCATTAAAAATCGGATGCGAATCAGATGTTCTAATCATCACATTATTTGAGATCATACAATCATCCCCCATGACAATTAAAGTGTCATGCTCCTGCGCACATAACTGTGTGTCATGCGAGATTGTACAGTGATCTCCAATAACTATTTTATGATTGTTGCCGTCTATCCAAAACTCTACTCCATGTAATATACAATGACTTCCGATTTCAATTATGTTGTTATTCCCATGAATATGTATTTTACATTTTTTTAATATGGATTTACAACCTATATATATCGTATTACCCCCTGAAATGTTTAACTTTGTTAAATACGATATACTTCCTTTGCTTCTTATTTTTATGAGGCCACATATTTCAAAAATAAAAAAAGGAAGTCTTGGTATAACAATTTCTTTAATGTAATAATGCAGCAAATGTACACTCGTTTTAAATAAGTTTCCCATGTTGGTTTTGTAGTTTTAGTTTGAAATTATTTAGTGTATTTTGAAGTTCTCGATGTCTTCTTATTATCATCCAATAGTATGACAAAGTTTCAAATAGGCCATTGTTTTTCAATAAGCAAATTGTAATAAAGAAGTATTTACTGCGCCACAACTTATGATGCACCAATCCATATATGTAGTTTTTCTTCATTTCACATACAATACAGTGCCAAAATACATCTTTTTTGATTTTGGTTTTTGTTATGCTTTGAGGATTTGTTGTAACACAATAAATTTTAGAATCCGTGACCTCTATATGTTTGGCATAGAAACTGACAAGAAGGGAAAAATCATGTCATTACACCGTGGAATCTCGTCAAACGTAATATCATGAGACTTGACAAGTTCTCTTTTGATCAATTTGTTCCAAGGTTCCCATTTTCTGAATTTTATGTTATCTCCATTCTTGTCTTTCCCGTCAAGATATAAATCAATATATTTTTGGAAATTTTTATCCCGATTGCTTGGCTTAAGTGTATTTGTGTCAACACTATTTACATTGAAATATATTACATCTGCAGATGTATTGACATATTTGGACAATTCATCAAAAGCTTCTTGATTGTAGAAATCATCAGAATCTGCAAATAAGAGCCATTTGCCTTTTGCATGACTCATACCTACATTTCTGGCATAGCCTGCACCTTTTCCTTCTTTGGTAAAATATACTTGTGTATATGGCCTATTTAGGCCAGGGTAATGCTTAAAATCAACTTTTGATGAATCACTATTATCATCTACAACAATAACTTCAATGTTTTCTCTAATAGGAATAGATTGCAAACATCTCTCAAGAAGATGAGGAGAGTTTTTTGTCGGAATAATTATTGATATGTCCATCATAAGTAATTTTTGTTTCCATTATTTTTTCATATTCGTCCTTTTGCATAAATTTTCACCTAGCATCAGTATATAGAATAGGATAAAAAAACTGCATATATCCATACTCGCCTGTTATACAAGAATATGCTATATAAAAAATGAGCAATGAATTTAATAATGAAGATATAGAAAGTTCGTGTTGATTATTGTGTTTTATTATTTTGAAGCACATATACGCCCACATGAAAATGCCAATTATTCCACCATTACAAAGGACAACAAATATAAGGCTTTCAAATGCCAATATTATTGGATGATCACCATGTATGTCATGATAATATGATGTCCAACCAAATCCTTTTCCTTGAAATAAACAATCTTGTATCTCCTTGAAACATCCATACAATTGTTCTAATCGCATATCAATTGAAGATCCTGTTACTGCTTGATGTTTATTATTAACATCGGTAATAGATCCTATATAAACAGCTAAGTCTGGAATATTTATTATTATCTGATAGCCGACAAATCCTATTATAGCAGCTATTATCATAAGTTTATAATTACGTGCCTGCAAAAAAAAAATACAACAGCTACAGCAACTCCACCAATTACGGATCTAACTCCACATACAAAAACGTCTATGATAATACTCAAAAATAGTATAGCAAATAAATATTTATTAATTCGTTCGCGATTATAAAAAACATAAATTAGCGATAATCCCAAAACAGCTCCGAATAACATTGGGTGAATATAAACGGAAGATATCCGGCCAAAAATTCTACCTTCTCCAAAAGCCAATGCATAATCTGAATTAAAACTATCACCATTTGCTTCAGATAAAAGCATCATATATGGATTTACGCCTGGTATAGTTGTTAAAAAAAGTCCATATATCACAGAAATAAAAAATACAAACAATCGCAACATTCCTATATAATCGTATAGTCGAAATATCCGTTTTCATCTCATTCCATAATGCAAATGGTAAAATTAAATATTTCATGACCTGTATGCGCCATAAATTAAATTCAACATGAAAAGGTACTCCATTTTGAATAATCATTAGAACAAATGATATTCCAAAATAAATTAAAAATGGGACAAACGGCTTATAGTCAATCCTTATGTTTTTAGTTTTAAATTTATATAAGGATACTATTAAGACGATTAAATTAACAAAATTCCATTGTAGTGGAATGCCCCCAATCTTAATATTCATATATGGTACAAGCATTATATAAGCTAAATATAACGCTATACCAATTTTGAAACGAAGAATTAAAAATATGAATATCAAAAACACCCATATCCCTTGTAATAAACTTATCATACGATATTTAATAAAAAAGCAATATAAAATATACAATACTGTTTGAATATAAGGTATTGTATATGTTTTGTTTAGAATTCTTCCATTTCATGATTCAACGCATCAAGAAAAGCTGTTCCATATTCTATATCTGGTTCAAGATAATTTCCTTCACCCCATTCATTCCAAGATTTGATGAATACTATTTTATCTTCGTCCTTTTTATTTGCAATTCTTGAAAATATCTGATGAACATGTTTTTGGAACAGTTCAGGAGTAGAATTTGTGAATACACGTCCGAAATTACCACTTCTTGGGGTATGATCCCAGTTGGGAATAATGGTAGGTAGTATCCTCCCATCTTCAAATAAAGGCGAATCTAATTGCTTAATCGCTTCTTTATATTCAATTATGTCCGGTTTGATGCTAACCCTGTCTCGTATACTGTTTATGATTTTCATCATAAACGAATGATAATTATCTCTTGCCCCCATAACATTTCTATGCAAGGAGACATTTATCGCGTCATAATTCTGCTGTCGAAGCATACCTATGTTGTCTACATGGAATGTATGTGCTATAAAGAAAAAATTCGGTAACCCTTCCTTTGAAGCCAAGTCATTCCACATTTGCATAAATCTATCAGAGTCAGGTATGTCTTGCGGCGCAAAAATCACGAAAGCCAATTTGTCATGTATCTTAAAATAGCGTTTATCTTTAAACGCAGGAAGCATTGTATAAAAATGATTCCTTATATCATCATCTCCCGGATATTTCTGTTCAACAAGCAGTTGTGATGTGGCTTTATTGAATATGTCATTTCCTGCAACCCAACTCTTTTTATACCAACTATGATTGGCCCACGCCAAGCAGAAAGGAAAATCCGGTTCACCCAATCTTATTACCTCATCCAAGGGGTAATTTAATAAGCGTTTACCATTGCCGAACCAATAATGCCAATAACAAAACGCACTGATTCCAGCTCGTTTTGCATATTCAGCTTGTAAAGCTCGCGATTCAGGTAAACGTAAATCATAAAAACCTAAATCCGCAGGAATATGTGGCTGTTTATGACCTTTGAATAAAGGGCGTGCTTTTGCTACGTTAACCCATTCAGTAAAACCTTTTCCCCACCACTCATCATTTTCTGGTGTCGGATGAAATTGTGGTAAATAATATGCTAAAATTTGCGGTTTCATATCTGTATTTTAAAGTTGTTTTATAATTTTTGCAGGACATCCTCCGACGACTGAGTATGGAGGAACATTGTGTGTTACGACGGCATTTGCCGCAATGATAGCTCCCTTACCGATTCTCACATTAGGCATAATGCTGACCTTTTCGCCTATCCAGACATTATCCTCGATTACAACCGGGCCTGCTGATGTCAGAGGACGGTCAAACGGAACAATATCCAGCATTTCACGACTTGATAAACCGTGGTTGTTGTCTGTTATAAATATCTTACGTCCCATTAGAACTCCATTCCCTATCGTCATCTTTCTTGCGCAAGAGATGTGGCTTTCATCGCCAATGGCTGAATTATTGCCAATTATCAGTTCTGGGCACATTTCAAATTCAGAACCTGCATGGTAACTGTCCCAACACTCAATTACACATCTTCGCCCAATTTTTACGCTATTGCCCAACGATACGTATTGAGGTGCATTAAACCGCGTTCCTAAACCCATCTGGATATTATTACCGTGCGAGTATAAAACGTTTTTAAGCATACATGTAAATACTCGCTGTTTGTAATAATCATATTTTTTATAAATACGATAGATAATTTTTATTATCATAAATGGTTAAATGGCAAATTAGCTTATTATCTTCTTATAAAAGTTCAGTATTTTTTCAGATTGGGTTTGCATGTCATATAGCTCGCAAACAACATTCTGTGCATTTACAATAATATTTTTATATACATCATTTGCCATGTGTTCGCTTTTAACAAGTAATTCAATCAGTTCATTATCATTATTGTAACGAAAACCGATTTCAGAACCTGTTAAAGTTAAGCCATTGTCAAATTGTTCTTTTGTGCCTCCTGTATTTTTACCAATTACAATAGCACCATTAAACATTGCTTCCGCCGTTATAAACCCAAATCCTTCATTTCTACTTGGGACTACGAAAACGGCTGCATCATACATCAGTTGATAAATATTGCTGTGTTTACATTCACCCAAGAAATTCACTTTGCTCCTGATTTTTTTATCTAATAGAGATATACATTCTTTTAAATAGCACTCATCAGCTTTACCTGCAAGACAAAGGTTGTAAGAACCTCCATTTTTTGCATATTCATTGTAGGCAGAAATCAGGTCTTTCGTGCCCTTTGCATCGCTTAAACGCCCGACAAAAAGGATGTATGGCTGTTTCTTAGTATTAAATGTCTTTATTTTATCCTTATCTATAACACCATCATATATCATAGTATCCTTAGCTTCGTTCAATCTGAAATGTTTAAATACATCTTTTGTTATAGTGATACAGTGATTTCGTTCATTGTGCAGCATATCTATATACGACTTCATAGATGGAAACGGATTCATATTAAAATCCTCTTTTTGGTATTCACGGATATGCCAAACATGCGGTATATTATATTTCCGTGCTGCAAAATATCCAATATGGATAGGACCTACATTTGTATGAATAATATCAGGATGAAAGGTTTCAATACAAGAACACAATTTTTTGTATGCTGAATGTCTACGAAGCAGCATTAACAAAAGAGAATAAGGATATTTTATGTAAGAACGCCATGAATATATTTTCGGATAAATTTCTAAAGGATTTCCAATTGTTTTAACAGGAATATCCATCTCTTTTAAACGCTCGGAAAAAGAACCTTCTGGTTGGACATGTCACCATCGGATAAATTCCTTTTTTTTGGTCAAATGTGCTAATAAATTAATTATTGCAACAGACGCTCCCCCATTCCTATGGAATTGGTTATGTATAGAACTCTCATCAACAAAATTGTTTTAAATAGTTTATGGATTTAAGTCTCATTTGAGTTATTTTATTATCCACATCTTCCCATGAGATAGGAGCATATATTCGTTGTGTATAGCTTGATATTCCGCGGTCATTTAATCCTATTTCCGATAAGATGTTTATCACTCTAGCATCTTTTCCGTCACCTAATGTTATAGAACAAAAGGGAATATGATATATTAAAGAGAAAATTGTTCCATGAAATGAAGTACAAACAACAAACCTAGCATACCTAAATAAACTCAGGAATTCCAAAGGACCGCTTGAAACAGTTTCCCTATCATTACATAAATCAACATGAGCAGACAAATGAACGATTCGCATATTTAGATATTCTGATATTTGCTTCGCTATTTTTTCAGCCTTTTCATTATTCCTGACTTGGTAAAGCAAAATATAATTATCCTTTATAATATTCTTTTTTTCTTTATCTCTAACCAATGCTCACGATTAAGTAATAGTGTCGGATCTATTACAACGTCAATCTTTTTATTCGTTAAATTTTCAAGTTGATTTTTAATGCTATTTTCCCGTACACTAATAAAATCAAAATTTTTCAGAAGGTTTGATAATTCTATTTTAGTATCAGGAGATATGTAATCTTCCATACTAGCTCCATAAGATACCACAATTGTATTGTGATGTTCCCAATTCCCCAATACATAGAGTCGAATCCATGAGTAAGTTTTGTATTCCAAACTTGATCACTACCAATAACAATTAAATCATATGATGATAAACAGTATAAATGTTTGGATATAGATAATTTTGTTTTGATAAAATGTTGAAAATTATCATAACGTAACTTTCTATTAGGCAAAAGTGTGGTCTCTTTTATAATTCTTTTTATATTCTTAGTTTTAAACCTTTGCCATACGAACCATTTGTATATGTTAAGTAATTTAGAATTTCTGTAATCAATAAATTCGACTTTGTGCCCTCTTGATTTCAACACTTCTTGAAGGGCGTATGCTTGTAAAACGGCACCATAATTATGGGCACAATGGAAAGTGAGTAATCCTATTTTCATATTATTGCAAAGTCTTTTTTATTGCTGCAATTGCAGATTCGCCAACAATCGTTTTGATTTTATTTTTTATATGTTGCTTAGTTGTCGTATTTCTATCGCAGTTAATAGTCCTTATTAATCTCAAGACATCTGCATCATCTGCTTTATGTATAAAGACCTCAAATATTATAGGGTGTTCCTTTTTTTGTTTCACAAAATCAGGAAGAACTTCATTGAATCCATCTTTATTAGATGCCGATAAATATTCAAATCCTAACGAAGTGGCTATTGATTTTACCAATGTCTGCGATTGATTGCCATTATGCCATGCCGCTGCTATATATTTATCCGTGTCTTCTCCAAATTTAGATGCAGAATGCCTATAAGTGTGAAACTCTACGCCTCTGCCGTTGTTTATAAGCATGATTCTCACATTGTTCCCTATATTACGATTACCTAATGAGTTTAGGTCATAAAAAGAATGCCAAGTCACCCAAAACGGCAAAATACAGTTTAGTCTGATCAACCAATGAAGCCCCAATGAGAGTTGACATTATACCGTCTATCCCAAAACCACCAACATTACAATAAGTGGACACACTTTTATCTACATCAAAAAATTCCATGACCGTAAGGTATTGAGTATTCCCAAATGTAATATAGAATTATATGGTATTGCTTTACTGAGTCGTGAAGCAATCCAAATATTTGAAAAAGGAAGCTCAGGCATCCGATTTATTATGTCATTGTAGCATTGTTTGAATTTACCCAATGGGTTCTCAATATTACAGTTTATGGTATGGTTTATGTAATAAGAGAGGAATTCGGTTTCAGACATAACGAATACGTTTGTTAATTTCTTAAACTTATCTTTTATCTTCCCATCTTCGTCTACCCGCCATACCTCTTTTGCCTGGATTGCATTCATGGTATAATAATCACCGCTAATGCCGCCTATATGTATCAGAATGTCACATTCAAAAAATTTTTTGTTTATGGGAACTTCTTGTGCTGCCAATAATGCAGATTGAACACTATACATCCCTGAATAACCACTGGTTTTATCACATAGTGCTATAGTGCCATATTTTTCACAAAAAGAATCAAGTAAAGCTGTATCTTCTGCATTCCATTTAAGATGACTCCCTATAAATACCAACACTTTCTTACATTCCAAGGACGGAAAATCTTCTCTTCTTTCAATCCTTTTTAATGACTCTCGTCTTAGGCAGTTCTCTTATGGAGTAATCATTACAACCACGTGTTATAAGATTTAGATGTACCGGTCCACCACCTTTATATTTTAAATCAGAAATAGCATTATTGACTTTTACATTACAATCCCATTCGTCATCATCATCTTTTATTGTTTCAATACAATAACTTGCGACAACCGTATCTGAAAGGAGGCGCACTTCTGTCAGTACATTGTGGATAAAGGTGCCCAACCTTGTTTGTATCCATAGAAGATGTAATAGCCAAAATCGGTAAATGACGATAATAAGCTTCTGTAAGTCCTGGCATATAATTACGTGATGATGTCGCACCTGTACAGCTCAATACCACTATTTCTCCAGACTCAGCTGCCATTCCACATGCCATATATGCGGCAGAACGTTCATCTACACATGAATACATTTCAAAATATGGGTCATATTGCATACTTGCAACTATAGATTCATTCGTTGCTCCTGGCGATGCTATCACTTTTTTGATGCCATTAGCTTTAAGAAGAGCTAATACAATCAGGATATTTTTTTCTGTTGTGTAATGAAAATCCATGATAATATTTACTGATAAATAAATTCTATATTTAAATTACGTTCTAAACAAAATCGTGAAATACGCTCTCTTATTGAAATATCATTATTGTCAACAAAGAAGTCTTTTGCTCTGAACTTTTTATAATAAAATAAAATTGGATATTTAAGCGCAACACCTACATTTAATTTCTTTTTTATAACAGGATGAAAGCAACAAACATCATAAATCGTTGCATAAAGCTCTTTATCTGTACCTTTCTCTGATAAGATTATATATATATAACCTTGGCCATCTTCACGTAAATAACTATACTGATGAATAAGAAATAGATACGAAGCAAATAGCGTCCGTTTTTATGCGTAAAGGTAAGCACATTTTTACCTTTGATTTTCATCATAGATTCATGGGTTAAAGGTTGTCCTATAATGATTGCATCGAAATTCCTATGAGAATCACACATAAAATCAATGACGTTTTTATTGGCTTTTCTTATATGCTTTTTAATAGCTTATTATGAAAATATCCGCAAGAAGCGACTAGTAGAAATGATACAAATACAACAAGATTTGTTGCGTAATAGATGCAAGTTGCCAAAACCAACAATATTGATAAGGATATAAGTCTTTTCATATGCCTGGACAACATACAGATTCAACAAAGATTTTATAATTTACATCTAAACTTGAAATGGAGTCTATATCTTCATTCGTAAGATGAAAGTCAAAAACATCTACATTTTCCTTTATTCTATTTTCTTTTCTTGTCATAAAAACAGGAACAACACCGGTATCAATATGCCAACGTAATATGACTTGTCCTATACTTTTGTTATATTTATATGCAATATTTTTCAAAACATCCGAGACTACCAGTCTTTTATCCATACGACAAACAGGTGAATACGCTTCAATATTTATACCTTCCGAATGGAAATATGCAACATCATTTCGGCAAACTCGCAAAGGATGCCTTTCAATTTGAACTATATTTGGTCTTATTCCTGTTTCATCAATAAGCTTTTTTGTATGCCGTTCACGAACATTGCGTAGTCCTATATATTTTACTTTACCTAGCGCTTTAAGTTTTGCAAAAGATTCCCATGTTTCCTCCAGGTAATCGGGAAAAGGCCAATGTATGAATAAAGCATCTATATAATCGCAGCGTAATTTTTGTAGGCTATTATCTACGTGTGGTGCTATTTTCCCTTTCGTTTCTTCCATTTGCCATCCGTCAATTTTATCTTGAATAAATAGATTTTGACGTTTAATTTCTTTGACGGCAATAAGTTTTTCTATAGCTTCACCAAGCATTTCTTCTGTATTATAACTTGGTGATGTATCAAACCCAATAATGCCATTTTCATATGCACACTTAATAATCGGTTCAAGTTCTTCTATACTTTGGTATTGGAATGTACCGAAAATAATTGAGGGTATTTTCATTAAAATCTCTCTTTAACTTTGATTATGTAGGTTTTTATTATTTCTTTTTCATTTCTTGTCATGCCAAATAGATAGATGACGGATAATATTGAAATAATACAAACTATTATTATTGTCATCAATTTTAAAATGGAATCAGGCATTAGAATGAATATTATTATAGGAGGTACTGATGATAATAATGCCACTTTTATGTCATTTACTAATGTGTTATTCCAAAAATACCTTATTTGTAATTTAATCATTCCTCTCAGTAGATATAATCTGCAAAGCAATTGGATTATAAAAATCAACAAATGAATTATGTATGCACTTTCAACAGGAAGACCTGTTTTGTATGCGATGTAGACCATTGGAAATACACACATTCCTAATCCTCCTACAATGAGTTGGTAGCGTTTTATGTTACCTGTTGCCAGCATTGATGTTACTAATGTGTTTGATATTACTGATACCAATGAAATACAGAGGGTTAGTCTTAAAAATGTCGATGCATATTCGGGTACATTTTTCAACCAAATTTTTAATATGATATCAGTCTCTAATAAAATTGGAAGGACAAAAAACCACGTTAGAAAAAATGAATATTTAGAACCAATGCAAACCAATTTATGCATATATTCCAAATTATCGGAAGCATAAGATTTTGTTATCTGTGGATTGATCGCGGTGGTAAAATTATTAACAAACTGTTGTACGGCATTATCAACTTGGTTTGCAACGCCTCTGGCTGCATTAAGTGTAACACCAAAAAACATATTTATTAAAATATTCACACCCTGTGTCATCAACAATGAAGACCCTGCACCTAAGAAATTCCAACCTGCAAAGTTGAAGATTTTTTTTAATACCTCTTTGTCCCAATTAAAATTGTAAACACATTCTATAAAATGTTTTTTGCAGTAATATCCATATATAGATCTAATTATTATAGCCACACAAGACATCAGTATGGCATAAAATATTAATTTGTCAAGTGTGGAAGTATTAATAAGAAATGCTATTATTAATTTGCCTACTGCTTCTATGATACTGATATATGCAAATGCAGACATCCGTTCATGCGCTATAATGGCTGCGTTATATGGGACACTAATAAGGTTGACTACAAATGTAACAATTGATAGCTGTAAAACCCAGTTGGCGGCTGTAATACGGTTAGTGGGAATATTCATCTTTTCATTCAAAAACCATACCCCAATAAATTCAATTAATAGAATGAGAATGAAAGATAAAAAAATCTGTATTGTCACCGATGAAGAGAACACACGTTTGAGCTTCTGTTCATCCCCTTTACCTAATTCAAATGTAATGAATCTACTTATTGCTGCTGATAATGAACCTGATATAATAGAAAACATCGTAACAACACCGCCAACGACGTTATATATACCGAAATCTTCCACACCCAAGGCATTTAAGACTACACGTGATGTGTAGAGACTTACAGCCATCATAAAAAGCATTCGGAAATATAGCAATAACGTATTTTTGGCTATACGCTTGCTGTTTTCTGAAGTAGTTACCACAAAACAAATGAATAATTAAGAGTAGATAAGAGAGATTACATTGTTATTGAGATTTTGAAATCTCATCATTAACTTATAGCTAATCCCCATAGATATAAAAATGAACATTAGGGCGATTACAATATCGCAGTCCTTGATTTCTGAATAGTAATTCCTGTGGCTTTTGATGTGACCAAATAAATAAACTGTTTTGGAAGGGTATTCATGAACTCACTAACCATCCATCTCTGTTCATTGTCTAAAATACTATCAAAGAAATAAGGTTGGTATCTTGTGATAGAACCAAAGAAAAACATAGTGCAATAAATCATTGTTTCCATAGAATAACGATTCCTGTTTTTCGTAGAGATATAAGTTCTGAAAACATCATCACTTATGTAATACCATAAACCTTTTTGTCTTAATTGTTGTGACAGGGTATAATAACAATTCCTTGAAACGTTATAATTTGGCATTGCATATGATTCTGAGAAATAGTAACCGTTTTCCTCTTTTACTATATTATATCCAACAGCATTAAGTAATCCTTGAATTCTACTGTCACATCGACGTACTTTAGCTTTGTATGTCAAGACTTTTCCATGTTTTTCCAATAATATATCTTCCAAACGATAATACATTTCTTGTTCATTGAAAATTTCACAATATGTACGATGAATAGCAACGCAAGATTTCATACAGTCTGTAACTTTCATTTTCATCGGATATGATAAAAAGGTATCTCCCATCGCTTCGCAAAAAAACTTTGCCACAGAAATCTTAGCCAAACTCATATGTTTGATTGTTATTTCAGCATTTGAAAAGACTGTGGCTGGAATAACATTGGTGTCAATGTCGTGGTGGTAGTTACTTGTTTCATCAAATCCATTCTTGATAGCTATTACTATTTTTGCTAAGTTAAGGAACGAATAATAGTACAGTAAGGGTTGTGATTTGATAGGGGCTTTTTCTGCCGTTTCAAAAAAGTATTGCGATTGTTCAAGCAAGGTTTTTAGAAAATCGCGAGTCCCTACTTTCAATTTCGGCCTTTTCATTATTATGTATTCCCAAAGAGCCCAGATGTCAGAAATTCTTAGTTTTCTGATTTTTTATTGCTGCAATAGCTTTGTCCATGGTAAAATAGGGAAAACCGTATAATAATGACATGCCTGACATAAATGTAATTTAATAAATTAATTTTGAATTTCTTAGTATAAAAATAATACCTTAAAGAAAGGGGATTACATAAAGTTCTGAAGACAGTCAGAACTTTATTCTGATAGAGATACTAATCCCTCCTGAAGATATCCCTTGTATAAACCTTTTCTTTCACGTCATCCAGGCAGGCATCGTAGCGGTTGGCGATGATGGCGTGGCTCTGTGCCTTGAAGGTTTTCAAATCATTCACCACCTTGCTGCCGAAGAATGTGCTGCCGTCTTCAAGCGTCGGTTCGTAGATGATTACCTCTGCTCCTTTGGCCTTGATGCGCTTCATCACGCCTTGAATACTTGACTGGCGGAAGTTGTCGGAGTTTGACTTCATCGTGAGGCGGTAAACGCCGACCACGCACTTCCTCTCCTCTGCCGGGTTGAAGTCGCCGCGGTTGTAGTAGTCGTAGTAGCCGGCCTTGCGGAGCACGCGGTCGGCTATGAAGTCCTTGCGTGTGCGGTTGCTCTCCACGATGGCCTGTATGAGGTTCTCGGGTACGTCAGCGTAGTTGGCCAGCAGCTGCTTGGTGTCCTTGGGCAGGCAGTAGCCGCCGTAGCCAAACGAGGGGTTGTTGTAGTGCGTGCCTATGCGTGGGTCGAGGCACACGCCGTTGATGATGGCCCGGGTGTCGAGGCCCTTCATCTCGGCGTAGGTGTCAAGCTCGTTGAAGTAGCTTACGCGCAGGGCGAGGTAGGTGTTGGCGAAGAGCTTCACGGCCTCGGCCTCGGTCAGCCCCATGAACAGGGTGTCGATGTTTTCCTTGATGGCGCCCTCCTGCAGCAGTGCGGCAAAGGTGCGGGCGGCCTCGTCAAGCCGGGCGTCGCCCTCCGGCCTGCCCACGATGATGCGGCTCGGGTAGAGGTTGTCGTATAGGGCCTTGCTCTCGCGGAGGAACTCGGGAGAGAAGATGATGTTGTCGGTCTGCATCTTCTTGCGTACCATATCGGTATACCCAACGGGGATGGTGCTCTTTATTACCATGATTGCGTTGGGGTTGACGCTCTTCACCAGCTCGATTACCTCCTCAACGTGGCTCGTGTCGAAGTAGTTCTTCACGGGGTCGTAGTTGGTCGGGGCGGCGATTACCACGAAGTCGGCGTCGGCGTATGCCTTGGCACCGTCGAGCGTGGCTGTAAGGTCCAGGTCTTTCTCCGCCAAGTACTTTTCGATGTAGTCGTCTTGTATGGGCGACTTGCGCCGGTTTATCAAGTCAACCTTCTCGGGAATCACGTCGACAGCCGTCACCTTATGATGCTGGCTGAGAAGTGTTGCTATACTGAGTCCCACGTAGCCGGTTCCGGCCACGGCTATCTTCAAGTCTTTGTCTGCCTCCATATATTTCATTTCTTTTGGTTACTAAACTTCTGTCCACCCGCTTGCGCCAGTCTCCCACCGGGAGTCAGCTACATCAGCTCGCTTGCGCTCGTGGCCCTCTCCACGGCCTCCCATGAGTGGTGGGCCACGGTCATGGTCAGCGGGAAGGGTATGCCCGCCGCGCTGCCAACCTTCTTCAGGTTGCGGTTGATGTTGTGCAGGGCCAGGCTGCGCTGCCGCCATTGCTCCTGCGGGTCGGCGGCGGTGATCACGGGGAAGAGGTAAGGCGTGCCGGGTTGGGCGTGCCTGTCTACTATTTCCTGCATCAGCGGCGTCCATCCCACGGTTTCCTGCCGGCCTGTGAGGCTTGATGTGTAACTGAGGGTGCCGCCCTTTATGCTGTCTGCGGTAAGGCGGAATATGTCGCCGCCGGTCATGCCGCGCGTGACCACGGAGAAGAGGAACACGTCGCGCGCGAACAGGGCCGACGGGCTGAGCGCGCCTGTGTCCATGTACCTGAGGCGCACCACCTCCCTGGGCGTGAGCCTGTTGCGCTCTTTCTTCGCGTGGTAGCTCACGTCGATGCCCCCGAAGGGGTTGCCGCCGGCAGGCGCCAGTCCGTCGGCGGCCGCAGCGAGGTATACGCGCTTGAGGTTGCGCACGTAGAGCGCCACGGTGTTGCGCCCGAGCCCCTGGCCCACGAGCCAGGCGTGGTAGCCGCGCACCAGGCGCGAGTCGAAGTCGCCGAACGTCACCTCGCCCTTGCCTATGTAGGCCACGAACTTCCTGAGGTACATATTCAGCTTGCCGGCAGCGTCGTAGCGGCCTTCGCCCTGCAGGCGGCTGATGCAGGCGCGGGCGTAGGCCACGAGGCCCGTGCCGCGGCTGACGCAGGCTGCGGGCAACGCGCCCACGGGGGCGGCGTGGCTGCCGGTTTCAGCTATGGCTGTATGCTTGCCCGTCATGGATGGTATTTCATTGGTGCAGCCACACGGTGCGCAGGTAGCGGCGCCATATGGCCAGGTGGGTGGTGGTGTTCACCTCGCGGCATATGCTCACGCAGGTGCTTACGAGTTCGTCCTTGGCCCGCGCGGGGTCGGCGGACTCGATGGCCATGGCGTTGATTGCCGCGCCGCCTGCCTTGAGGCCCTGCACGGCCTTCACCGGCGAGGCGGCGTCGGTCAGCACCCTGTACAGCGTGGGGGCGTAGTTGCGGAACGAGTCGATGAGCTTCGCGCCGTCGGCTGTCGCCTGCGTGCCGCCGCTGACGAGCTTCTGGTTTGCCTTGCCCGCCGTGAGGAAATACTCGCCGAGGAAGCCGTCCCAGTTTGCAAAGAGGAGAGCCCCTCTCCGGCTCTCCCCCGTGGGGAGAGGGGACTGCGGGCCTTGCGCTTCGCTGCAAGGCGGCGGCATGATGCCTATGTGCGCGTAGTATGTGGTGGTGATGGTTGCGTCTTTCCCGGTCGTGGGGTAATATACGTCTTCGGTTATGTCCACGCGCCGCACCAGCTCGGTGAAGCCCTCGTGGGGCAGCTCCGCCTCGGTGAAGCCCTCGCCTGTCTCCACTCCCGCCGTGGGGGTGAGGAAGGGGCGGAGCGTGGCCCTGGCCCAGCTGGCGGCCACGTATCCCGGGCAGGCGGCCTCGTAGCGCACGAGGTTCATAAGCAGCGAGGCGTCGGCAGGGCCGATGGAGGCCAGGCGGCGGGCCAGCTCCCCGTGGCCGCCGCTGCGCAGCTGGGCGGCCAGTGCCGCCAGCGATGGCTTTGCCGCCAGCCGCCCCACGATGCCGGCCAGCATGGCCGGCGTGCGCCCTCTGTAGCCGCAGGCCTGCAGCATGCCTATGAGCAGGTCGGCGGCGCGCCCTTTCTCCGTGCCTATGCTGAGGCGGTCGCCCTCGGCGTTGTGCAGGCGGACGACGTGGAAGTCCCATATGCGTGGTATCGCCACGGCGAGGTGCGCATCGCGGCCCGGCACCTTCATGTTGAACACCAGCCGCTTGTCGCGGCGGAAGCGGGCTATGTAGCCCTCGCGCCCGGCCAGCGGCCCGTCGACTACCCTCACCACCTCGTTTGGCTCGCCCGTCTTGGGGTTGAAGGCGTAGTCGGAGTAAGGGCGCTCAAGCACCACGAGGCGGTCGGCGTAGTTTTCGTTGAAGTCCCTGAAGGCGCGCATCTGCCCTTCAGGCACGGTGAGCAGTTCGGCCTTGCGCCCCTCTGCCTGCCTGTGGGCGTAGAGCAAGGTGCCCTCGGGGTAACGGCTCCCGATGAAGTCGGCAAGGGCCCGGCGCGTGGCCAGCACGAACACGAAGCCTGCAAAGAGCGGGGCCTGCTCCTCGCGCCCGCCCCGGCACACGCTCACGGTAGTGTTTGCAGGGCAGTATACCTCAAGGATGTTGTCCGCCTGCTTGATGTATAGCTCCAGCATGGCTGCCAGCTTGCGCTCCTGCCGTGGTGGCGTGCGCACTATGAACCACTTGAAGTCTACGCTGTTGAGCTTGTCGTTGGCCATTTGCATCGTGGTGGTTGCAGGCAGGCGGCAATGGGCTTGCCCATGGGGTGGAAAAGGTCTGGCCGGCTGGTGGGCGCGAACACGTGAAAGCGCATTCCACATATTCCTCTCATGACAACCGCATGAGAGCATTTATCTGCCTTCTTTCAGGCGTAACGGCGGCATCCCGGACGAATCTCAGCAGCGATGGCCTGCCGTTGTTATGTGACGAGAAGAACAAAGCATAGCGTGCTTTACATCATTTGTCCTCATATCACAAGTTGTTAGGAATCAACCTATTATGCTGTTTCACAATGGCCGCTTTACTGCCGTTGCATTGTATGAAGCGGCGATGGTGTGGCAAAGGTAATAAAAAGAATTGATACTGAGACACTTACGTTTCACTATTTGTTTAGAAAAAGTTTGCACAAACCATGAATCCACGCCATTTGTTTTACTAAACGCCCATCCCCCGACTTTGCTAAACACTGATTATCAACAAGTTACGGCGCCATCGCCGCTTCATACAATACAACTGCCACTCTTTGCGCAAGGCTTTCGCCGTCCGCCAGGTGCTGCCGAACCACAATCGCATTATCCTAAATCATTAGACTTCAGCCGGATTTCGTGCTGCTGTATGGCAGATTGATTTTCGGTTTTGTCGAATATGCCATGGTAGAGACGCGGCGCGACATGGTAGAGACGCGCCACGTCTCTACGGTGAAAAAAAGCGGAAAGCAAAATGCCGACAGCGGTGCGGAAGACGGCTGAAGAGCCAACAATCAAGTGAAAAATGTAGCCTTGGCGGTCTAATGTGATTGGGGTTAAGCTTTAGGCAGAGAGCACTGACAAAACCTGGGCCTCAAAAAATCACCGACAGGCCAAACGGCAAGCACCGAAACAGCCCTGCCTTTGCGGGCGCTTGCGCAACAGGCTGGCTGTCAGCGCGTTGCAAAATGGGCTGTTTCGCGTTGCAAAATGGGCTGTTTTACATTACAAAAAGGGCTGTCTCGCATTACGAAACAGCCCTTTTTGCCTGCCAGGACCGGCAAGCCTTGCAAGCAAGCGCCCGCCCACCCCGGCCATGAATGCCCCGCTCCAGCCGTTTCCCATTGGTCGCTGAGGCGGTGTGCACATCATTCACTACGGATGCGGTGGGCACATCGCGCCCTACATCGCGGCAGCGGGCGATGCCCCATGCTCGGGGCTCATTCCGCCCGTGACTTGCCGCCTATCTTCTTGATGTACTCCTTCAGCCCATAGGGGTCCGACGGGCGCGGCGGGTTGCCCGGCACTATGCGGCCCTGGCGGTCTATCACCCTGTACGTTGGGTAGCCGCCGACGCCGAGCACCGCCTCGACGGCGGCCTGCTGCGCCTGCGGCAGGTTGTAGTGGCGGCAGTCGTTGCCGCCGAGGCCGAAGCGGGCAATGTTGGCGCGCCACGACTCGTCGCTGGAGCGCGAGCAGAGGTAGAGGTAGACCACGTCCATGCCTTCAAGCGCTTTCTTCATTTCAGGCACGTGCTTCATCTCCTCCTTGCACGGCACGCACCACGTTCCCCACACATCGACGTAGATTATCCGCCCGCGGTATGGGGCGGTTATGCAGTCCAGAATCTCCCGGCCGTCGGTCAGCGTGGCCAGCCTGGCCGTGTCGGCGGGCTGCGCCGCCTGCGCGGGCGCAGCGTTGGCGTAGTCGGCAAACTTCTTGCTGCAGGCCATGATGTAGTCGCGCAGCGCGGGCGTGGCCACGTTGCGTGTTATCATGTCTGCCTGCTCGGGCGTGAAGCTCTCGCCCGTGTTCTCGAGGTCGGTGACGAAGAGCCACGCAAGGGCCATGTCCTCGGTGAGCCGGTCGAGGCCCATGCCGCTGATGATGCGCATCTGCCCCTTGGCATTTTCCGTGCGGAACCATTTGTTTATGGCCGGTTTGTAGTAGAGTGCGCCTGCGGCCTTGAGCACGTCCATGTGCTCCTTGTAGTACCGTTGCGCCGAGTCGGCGGGCATGGATGCCGTAACGCTGTCTATCGCCACGGCCTCTTCTATCAGCGCCCGCTCTGCGTCGGTGAGGCTGAGCCGTCCCTCGCGCCCAAGTTCGTGGGCAGCCTTGCGCAGCAGGCGCGGCGTGGAGCCTTGCCCGGCCCTGCTCGTGAGCGTCACATAGTCGGAAAAGAGGCTGAGCATGTCGTCGGCGGCCATGAACGGCACGGTGGGGTTGAAGTATCCGCCGCGCATGAGCGTGTCCGTGGGCAAGCCGAGAATCTCCGTCCTCGGGCGGTTGTAGGCATTCTGCGTCAGTCCGTAGGCAAAGGCGTTGCGTGCCTTTGCGCGTTGCAGGGCAGCCCACTTTGCCGAGAGCGTGGGGTGCCGGCGGGCTATGGAGTCGGTCTGGGCAAGGCTCTCGGAGAGCATCTTCCCGGCCTTGCCGATATAACCCTCGGGCGTGAGCCGCTGGTTTACGTCGTAAGACACGTAGACTTTCCCCGGCTCGGGCGCGCACAGCAGCTCGTTGGAGAGGCGGGCGTTGCTGCCCATTACGTAGTATCTGCCGCGCCGGTGGTCGATGTATGCCGTGACGGTGTCGCCCGGCTCGGGGTAGAGCGGTATGAACGTCCACCCGCGGCCACGGCGGTCGAGGAGTTGCACCGTCAGCTCCTTCGTACACGGCGCGGGCAGGGTAACCTCGGCGCGGCACGTGCTGTCGGGGGTGATGTAGATGCTTTCGGAATCGTTGAAAAACTTGTTGTAGCTCAGCTCCGCCCCGTCCATGCCGCTGCCCTTGGGCATGATGAACCTCACGGTAACGCTGTCGAGCCTCGGGGGAATACGGTCAGTGAACGGCGTGGGGTCGGCCTCGGGGTAATAAGGCACGGTGCTCCCCGTCAGCTCGGAGCACTTGTGGCTCCTGCCACCGATGGCAACGCTGCCACCGGCGAGGCTCACGCCGATGGTGTCGCCGTCGCAGCAGAGCGTCATGGTGCCGCCGTCGCGGGCGGCGTACTGCCAGAAACGGTTGTCGTAGACGGCATAATCAGGGAAGAAGCCTATGAGCCATTCGCCCGTGGCGTCGTCGCGCAGCAGCTTTTCGCCGCCGGGCTGTGCGCCTGCGGCCGTTTGCAGCAGCGCCAGGGCGAGGGTGATTGTAGTAGCCAGTCTGTTCATGGGTGTGTATGCCTTGGTTTTCAGCATCTGCAATGTTATGCAAATTCAGCCAACCGCCCATCGCCGGGGCATGGGTTTAACATACGTTTGGGGCTAAAATGGCATTATGTCAAACGAAAAGGTTATCTTTGCGGCATGAGAATGACATTCACATACATCAACACCGCGCTGGCTCTCGCACTGGCCTCGGCCCTGGCGGCCTGCGGCACGGCGGCACGGACGGCGGGCGGGCCACAGGCCGCAAGCACAGGGCCAGCCGCCACCCCACCCGACAGCCTGCGCATAACCGTGGGTATGGCCACGACGCAGCGGGGAAGCACCATACCGCTCTCGGCCGACTTCTTCGTAGAGCTGCGGGGCGACAGCGTGACGGCGCAGCTGCCTTACTTCGGGCGCGCCTACGTGGCGCCCATGGGCACTGACAACGTGCTCCACTTCGCCACGCGCATCACCGACTTCAGCTCAGCGCGCGGCGACGGCGGGGCAGAGCGCATGGAGTTCAAGGCGCGCACGGTGGAAGACCTGTTCCGCTTCCGCATCACCGTATATGCCGACGGGCAGGCCGAGGTCGACGTATACCCGCAGCGGCGCGAGCGCATCAGCTTCGACGGCAGCGCAGAGTGACGCCACCGCCGCCGCAGGGCCGCCCGGGCCTAAAGCCGCCCGGCAGCCCCGGGCTGCCCTTGCGCCTGGGGAGGCACTCGCGGGCTACCGGGGCAACGACACAAAAAAGGCGTGGCAGAAGCCGCCCTCGGCAGCCTGCCACGCCCAGTGTCGTTATACCGGTTTTGCCCTCATGGGCATTCCCCGGAAGCCCCGCGGGGCTTAGAAGCTGTTTTTGAGCTTCTTAGTATCCCATTTTGTCGAGCGAGTCGTTGAAGTCGCGCGGCTCGTGGTTCTCGTCGCCCATGTGGTCATGGCGGCGCTCATTGCCCTGCCGGCGCTCAGGCCTGGGGCGGCGCTCGCCGCGCTCACGGCGCGTGGGTCGCTCCACGTAGCCCTCGGGCTTCGGCACGAGCACGCGGTGGGAGAGCTTGTACTTGCCCGTCTTGGGGTCAATCTCCATGAGCTTCACCTTTATCTTGTC
>VOFD01001833.1_pt1 | contig 32348 bp, 58 predicted proteins | sample 5384101 | NCBI WGS metagenome assembly VOFD01 (sample SAMN12384723, study PRJNA508395) | human gut metagenome | isolation source: healthy gut C | host: Homo sapiens
CATGATTTAGCGCTGCAAACTGCAACCATTACAGTGAAAGGCAGACGAGGTCGCCAATGATGGTTCCTTACACGGCAAGGCGGACGGTCGGGATAGCCGTTTGTGGACCAAATGCCGCTAAGTGCCTGAGCGCAATTATCGAAAGCGGGCGAGTCACATAAAGGGCCATACTGTCCATAGCCGCTGATTGAAACGTAGACCAGTTTAGGATACAGCTGATGGAGCGTGTCGCAAATCCAGCCCCATTTTCTTCATAACTCCGGGCCGGTAATTTTCCACTAGAATATCCGCTTTGGCAAGCATCTGTTTGAGCAGAGATTTGCCCTTTTTCGCTGCGGAGATTGAGGGTAATGCCTTTCTTGTTCCGGTTATACTGAGCGAAAGTATCCGCTAATCTGATCTTCGCCCTCCCAGGAAGGGGTAAAATTGCGGGCATCATCCGCAGAAGTATGTGACTCTACTTTAATGACATTGCGGGCATCATCCGCAGTATGTGACTCTACTTTAATGTCAGTGGCACCATGTCACGGTACAAAAGGACTTGGCAGCAAAGCGCGTCGAATCAATTACAATTACATCTTGCAGTGCGTTCATAAAAATCCTCCTACTTAGAATGTGCGCCCGAGTGCAGTACACATTCCACTGTATGGGCAATTCCGGCAGGATCCATACTATATAAGCTGCTGCAAATCTTTCAAAGGAGCGGATTGTGCAAAAGCTGTCATGCATGTGGATCCCATGTACCCGCACTTTTTACAACCAGCCTCTTGCAGAGCGGCAATGACCTGCATATACAGACCGCCCGCTTCAACGTGATCCTCTATGGTGATAACGGTATCAAATTGTCGGGCGAAGGCGGCCACGTCTTCTCTGGGGAAAGGGCAGGTGTGGGACAGTCCAACAGGCCAGGATCCGCTTTTTGAGCAGAAGCTGGGCTGCGGACAACGCATTGGCGGTTAAAAGACCGGTTGAGATGAGCAGTACGTCACTGCCGTCTTTCAACTCGTAGCACGGGCCGATCTTCACCTGTCCGGGAGAATAGATGGGGTGTTGGATGTTGCAGCCGATCCGAATGTATACAGGTTTTCCGGAACGAATGGCTGCACGGTCAGATCAGCGGCACTGCGGCTATCAGAGGGCGAGTACCGTCATTCCCTGAATCGCGCCAAAAATGGCAGGGTCTACTAGAGCATTGGTGAAGGTTAACCCGTGCTGCATGGCACTTTAAACCGGCATAGCCGCCCAGCAATACCGCAGGAAGTTGTGGATAAGGCAAGCTGAGTACGGATCGGCTCCAGAGCGCGCAGCGCCAGGAACGCGGCAAACGAGCAGACGCACGGGATCATGCCGCAAGCGGACATTGCTGCCGCCATTGAGGCCATATGAAGTTCAGCAATCCCTACATTGAAGAAACGGTCCGGATAAGCGGTCCGAAAAGTGCGTGGAACGGGTTGATTTGGCACGTCGGCATCAGGACCACGATCCGCGGGTCGACAGCTGCCTCCTGGATGACGGCTTGCATGACGCTGTCCCGCAAGTCTGTCCACGCATTTGACGAGACGACTGCTGCTTCTACATGGTGTAACGCTCATTCCGGACCACCCCCAGAAGTCGGAGTGCATCTTGATAAAGTTCTTTGGTAAGAAGCGCCCCATGCCAGGCTGGATTGTGTTCCATAAAAGAGACGCCCTTGCCCTTGACCGTATGCATCAGGACCGCTCTCGCGGAACTCCGGTTTGCGGCGGCATGTGCAGGAGCTGATGCAGTGCGGCAATGTCGTGGCCATCCACCCAAACAGCATCCCATCAAAATTCCATGCGAGCTTTAAGATCTCCCATAGGAAGAACATCGTCGATGGATCATCGCACATCAAACCGTTGCAGTCTATGATTGCGGTCAAATTATCCAGCTTGTGTGCGCTGGCATATAGCGCGGCTTCCCAGATCTGACCTTCCTGCAGTTCACCGTCCCCTAAAACAACGTAGGTATGATAGGATAATCCCTTGAGCCTGGCAGCGGTAGCAAAAACCACAGCCGTTTTGACAGCCCTTCCCCCAGACAGCCGCTGGTAATGTCCACGCCGGGGAGTCCGCTTCATATCTGGATGTCCCTGAAGGATGCTGTGTGTCTGGCGGAGTGTCCAGAGTGTTTCTATGGGGAAGAATCCCCTTCGGGCCAGTGCGGAATATAATACTGGGGCTGCATGGCCCTTGGAAAGAACAAAAGCGGTCTCTCTCAGGCATGTCCGGCTGCCTGGGGTCAAGATGGAGCACATCAAAATAAAGTACGGCCATCAGGTCTGCAATGGAAAAAGGAACCTCCACATGGCCCGAGCCCCGCGCGATATGCCATTTCCAATACATCACGGCGGGCTGCCATGCGCATTGCGACAGCTGGAAATAGTTCAAGATCATAACGTGATTGCCCCCTTTTTGCAGGGGTGTCAGGCAAAAGCCTCAGTCGTCCTCAGAGCGGCGGCGGTCTTGTCATGCAGCACCTCAACCAGTTCATTGGTCTCATTGGGCAAGACGACGCGTCATAACGACGTAGACAATGGTGGAGGCCAAGGTTCCAATAACGGCGGCGTTGACAGGCAGTACAAGACCGGTCAGGGAGGTAAGAACCACGAGGCCGAAGGAACCGGCTATGCCTACGATTCCCGCGGCGATGGCAGCATAACGGTTTCCACGTTTCCATCTTGCGCCCAGTACCAGCACGGGGATCAGTACAGAGGCACAGATACCCCACGCACCATTGCCCATCCATCAGGAACTGCGGGGGATCAAGACCAGCAGATAGGCCACAACTATGATAATTACCATTACAATGCGGGTATACAGCATTTCCCTTTTCATCCATTTCTTCTTATAAAAATACCGGAAGATAAGATCTCGGCAAATACCAGAGGTAACGGTTTACCACCTGGGAATCGCAGGTAGACATCATGGCTGCGACGATTGCATCTGCCATCATGACACCGGCTATAATGAACAGAGGAAGTTCATTATCCAGGGTGTAGGGAAGGTGCCCATAATGGTCTGCGCTCTGCCGCCAAGTCCCGCAATATGGCTGGCACCGACCGGAAATAGGGAGTGTGGCAATAAACATGGTTTCTTCTTCTTGCGATCTGATAGAACTTGTTTACCACGTGAGGCTGTCCTCCTGTACCCAGGCCATACATCAGAGCAGTTGCCCCAAAGTATACCCAGTTATGGCTGGTCCCCGGACGGATAAAGGAGGTCAGATTGCCCTCAGCAAGAGCCCAGAATTTCGTTCATATTGGTGATACCGCCAGCATTGCGAATGGCAATGGCAAAGACGCCCAAGAACATCATCCAGTACGCTTTGGAATGCGTCTGTCAGAGCGGCTGCGAGCATGCCACCCATCAATACGTAGACGCCCAACCACAATGCGCCACCACGGTGGGGGCAGGCTCCACCCGGTGGCGGGGTTATCGTCATTTGTCCCTTTCGATATAGTTTGGCCGAAGAGTGGCCGCTCAGGACGACTTGGAAGCCAAGCGGCGTGAAGAAGCGATACCAGAAAGGCGTCAGCTCATAGAAGTTGAGGCCCATCGGAAGGCCGATCTTGCCACGGGGAAGTTCTTTTCATCGAGGCTTTTCGCCATTGTAGCTACGCAAGAGTTTGTACTTGAAATCGTAGAGATCCAGACTCAGGTCATTGGCCTTCTTGGTCACTGGCTTTTCACAACGATTTCCGCCGATAAAGACGCGCTTGTCATCGAATATAGAAATGGTAAGGCGACATTTATTGTTGCATCCTTGGCAAATAGATGAGATGACTTTCCTTTGGAAGTTTTCGATCTTTTCCTTGGAAAGCATGCTGGATTTCTCAAGATGCAGATCCATCGCATCCAAAGCCGCACCATAGGCTCCCATCAAGCCGGCGATATTGGAACGGATGACGCGGACGCCGAGCTCCTTTTCGAAGGCGCGAAGGACGGCATCGTTAAGGAAAGTTCCGCCTTGACGACGATCTTCTTGCCAAGCTCATCCTTGCTTGAGCAGCGGATGACCTTGTAGAGGGCATTTTGACGACGGAAATAGCAAGGCCGGCGGCGATATCGTTGACCGTCGCTCCATCCTTTTGGGCCTGCTTGACAGAGGAATTCATGAAGACGGTGCAGCGGGAACCGAGATTGACCGGCCTCTTGGCGAAGAGGGAGAGTTTGGCGAAGTCTGCGATGTCGAACCCCAAAGAGGAGGCGAAAGTCTGAAGGAAGGATCCGCAGCCGGAGGAGCAGGCCTCGTTGAGGAAGATGTCGTCGATGACGCCGTTGCGGATACGGAAGCATTTGATGTCTTGTCCGCCGATGTCGATGACGAATTCGACGTCGGGGAGGAAATGCTTCGCCGCTTGGAAGTGGGCCATCGTCTCGACGATGCCGTGGTCGAAGGAGAAGGCGTTCTTGGCCAAATCCTCGCCGTATCCTGTCGACGAGGCGCCGGCGATATAGGCTTCCTTGTCCATGCGATTGTAGATTTCAAAAGCATGTCCTTCAAAAGGGGCGATGGGGTCTCCTTGGTTGGAGACGTAGTGACTGTAGCGGATGTTGCAGTCCTTATCGATGAGAACGGCCTTGAGCGTGGTCGATCCGAGTCGACGCCGAGATAGAGGGGGGCCACGATACTCTTCAAGAGGCAGGGTCTCGACGCGGTCTTTGTCGTGATCCTTTGTGAACTCTTCGTATTCCTTCTCGTCCTTGAAAAGAGGTTCGATATAGGAGAAGTTTTCGTTGTTTCGGTAGTTTTTGACTTTGTCCAGGATCGAATCGATTGCGACAGGCTCGTCTTTCTTGGCCAGAAGGGCGGAACCGATGGCGACGTAATAGAGGGAATCCTCGGGAAGGATGCCCTTGACGCCGAGAGTGTCGTCGAAGGCGTTGCGAAGTTCCGACATGAAGGTCAGAGGACCGCCAAGATACATGACGTTGTTCTTCACTTCGCGTCCTTGGCAAGACCGGCGATCGTCTGGTTGACGACGGCATAGAAAATGCTCTCCGTTCCTTCCTGGCACCCTGATTGAGAAGAGGCTGGATATCGCTCTTGGCGAAGACGCCGCATCGAGAAGCGATCGTATAGATGCGCTCATGGCCCTTTGGCGAGGTCGTTGACCTTTTTCGATGGGGACGTTGAGCAAAGAGGCCATCTGATCGATAAAGGCTCCTGTTCCGCCGGCACAGGTGCCGTTCATGCGGACTTCGACGCCATCGGTCAGGAAGAGAATCTTGGCATCCTCTCCGCCAAGCTCGATGATACAGTCCGTCTGCGGATATCTTTCCTTTGTCGTCTCGCGGGTGGCATAGACTTCTTGGTAGAAGGGGAAATGGCATCCTTCCGCGATGCCCATTCGGCAGAACCGGAAAAGGCCAAGGGAACCTTGTCAATTCCTTTCAGTGGTCCTCGCGGAGAGCCTTGATGACATCGCCGAGTTTTTCCGCGATTCGCGAATAGTGCCTTTCGTAGGTTTTGAAGACGACCTTGTTTTCGTCGTCCAGGACCACGGCCTTGATGGTGGTCGATCCGATGTCGATTCCTGCTGAGATCATTGTTCGTTCTTCTCCTTGTCTTCGTCGTCTTTCGTGCCGCTCAAGTCGATGACGATGCCTGTCGGATCGGCCGGCTTCTGAGACGGTTCGGAATCGCTCCGAGGCGTGTCGGAAGTGTTTTCGTAAGAAGGAGCCGTCTCTCCGCCTGTGTTTTGGGCATCAAAGGGAGAAGAGAACGGATGTTCCTCGCGATAGGTCGGTGCCGGGACGAAACAGCCTCTGGCGGCGGATTCCTCGCCGTGGACATAGTTGGGACTGCAATAAGTCTGGTATACCGAAAGCCGCGTCTGGGCAGGCATGCGCGATAGCAAGAGTTCCTGGCTTTCTTCGAGGACGCAATAGTCGTTCAGAAGGCAGAAGTAGTTGAGCAGGAGGCCATAAAAAGAGAAAGGGACGGCGCCAGCAAAATGATCAAAGGCAGGACCATGATGTTGTTCGTCGAGATGAAGGAGCAGGCATAGAGGATCACGCCGTAAAGGACCGAAAAGGCGAGATAGTAGGGCCAATTGTTGCGGAAGCTTTCCTTGAGCCGATGGCCTTGGATGAGGCGGCCGAATTGGAGCTTGGAAAGGCTTCTTGCCTGGCTTGCCGAGATGTTCTTGTCGATATCGGGAAGGACGATGGTGGAGAGATAGTGCATCGACAGGTTGTTGTCGAAGAAATAGAAAATGGCAAGGAAGAGAGGGATGAAGGCCGAGACGCCGAAGAGAATGGCCAAAGGACGGGTGAGGAGATGCCCGTTTTCGACGACATAGTCCATAAGAGTGTTCATGTCGGCATTTTGGCTGACGAAGAGTTCACTGATATGTTCGACCACACCGCCTGCTTCAGGGAAACAATTGGCGATGGCGGGGAAGGCATTTTCCAGGATGGTGATGATGAAGAAGAAAAGAAGAAGGGTCCAAAGGACGGCTCCCAGCGCGCCGAAGACACCGCCCATATTCTGGGTGAAGAAGGCTTTGTAGGCATCGGCGTAGCTGAAACCAGGCTTTCCGATCCCGGCGATGTCGTAGCGAAGCCTTTTCTCGACGGTATAAAACATCGGCAGGATGAAATAGAGGAGGCACAGGGAGAGAATATATGTGCTGAGGGGCGGTCAAGACGATCACGATCGTCAGCAGGATGGGCGGGAGGAGCAAGGCGAGATTGATGAAGAGGCTTTTCTTGAAGGCACGTTTCCGCCTTTCTGCCACCCGTCGATGCAGTTCGTTGTTTGTCATTTCTTTTTCCTTAAGTTGCCAAAAATCAAGCCTGGCAGGGCTTCCCCTTTATTTTAATACAAGAGTGTTTTCTGCAATAACAAAAAGGCTTTTCTTCCTTTTTGGAAGAGAAGGATATTTCACTTTTTGGAAAGAAGTCTAAAGAGACGGCGTGTAGCCGGCCTTCCTTATGGCGGCAAGGGCGTTCTCGACGTCTTTCTCCTCGACCTTTACCAGATGGTTGGCAAGATCGATCGATGCTGCGATGTTGGAAAGTTTCAACGCTTTCTCGATCTTCTGCTGGCAGTGGATGCACTTCATGTCATCGACTCGGATTGCGGTCATGTTTTTCGTCCTCCTTTTCAGGTTTATAGCGGCGGATCCGGACGCTGTTGATCGTCAGCGTCAGGTTGGAAAGAATCATCAAGGCGCCGCAGAGATACATCGGAAGGATCCCCAGTATTGCAAGCGGGATCATCGCCAGATTGTAGCAGATGGCCCAGATGAAATTCTCGACGATGTTCAGATAGGTCTTTCGAGAAATGCGAAGGGCATAGACGAGGATGTAGAGGCCGGGCTTGAGAAGAAGGCCGTCGGCGCTGGTACAGGCGACGGCGCTTGCTTTGTAGGAGGCAAAGGAGAGATCCGACTCCTTCAGGGCCAGGGTGTCGTTGATGCCATCCCCGACGTAGGAGATGACGCCGTCCTGCTCCCGGATTTCTCTAAGGATCGCCGCCTTGTCGGACGGAGCGAGCTCATAGCGCACGTTTTTCTCCGGGATGCCGAGGGAACGTGCGATGGCATAGGCGTATTCTTTCCTGTCCCCTGTCAGCATATAGCTTTCGATGCCTTCCTCTTTCAGTCTGGCGATCGTCTCGACGCTGTCTGGGACAAGTTCGTCATGAAGAGAGAACGCCAGGAGTACTTTTTTTCTGCATCGGAGAGATAGACGATCGTCGAATTTGCGCTGTCCTGTTCGAGAGCGGCGATTTCGTCGTTGCGTTTTTTCCTTCGGCGCTCTTGGCGTTGCCGAGGAAAAATCCGTTTGAGACAAGGCCCTGTCCGATTTCATGGATGTCCGCCTCTTTTTCTGCCGGTACGTCTTTGAGATACGAGACAAAGGGACAAGGCGATAGGATGGGCGGAATGTTCCTCCATGGCCTTGACGAGGGAGATAGGTCTTGTCTCCGGCGACCTTCAGGACTTCCATTTTCCCGGTGGAAAGCGTGCCCGTCTTGTCGAAGACGGCGGCCTTGATTTGCCGGACTTTCTCGAAAGTGTCGCCGCTTTTGAAGAGGACGCCTCTGGAAAGGGCGCAATCATATCCGGAGAGGGCGGAGATGGGGACCGCCAGTCCGAAGGCGCAGGGGCAGCTGACGGATAGGACGGAGCAGGCCCTGACGATGCTCTCTTCCACGTCCAGCCCCATCCCGAAAAGGCAGATGAAGAAGGCAGCCAAGGCGATGAGGACGATCGCCGGCGTGAAAAGCCCGGCGATCTTGTCCGAAAGCTTGGAAAGCTTTCCTTTCTTCTGGTCGAGAGCATAGCTTTCGTTGATGATGGAGGAATAGAGAGTCGAGAGCGATCTTGTCGACCTTGACGTCGATGGGACCGAAACCAAGACGGTTCCACCCATCACCATCTCTCCAGGCCCGATCTTTCTCGGTCGGCTTTCCCCTGTCAGGGAGCTTTCGTCGACAAGGCCTTCCCCCGATAGGATGGTTCCGTCACAGGCGATTTGCTCGCCCGACACACACGGAAGACGTTGCCGACGTCGAGACTGTCGCTGTCGACGGATTCGGTGGTGCCGTCGGGATAGAGCCGGGTTGCAAACTTCGGCGGTTCGATAGCCGCCTTGCGATAGTTCTTGTCTGCTTTCGTCTTGATCCTGTCCGTGAGAAGATGCCCGAGCGTGATGACGGAGAGAATCATGCATGTCCCATCGAAATATGTCATTCGATAGCCTTCTATGCTGTGGGAATGCAGGGAAAGAGGATTGATGCCGTTTTGGATATTTGTTATGAAAATGTATAGCGACAAGACATAGCTTGCCACTGAAGAGAGCGCAATCAGGAAATCCATCCCGACATTTTTGAACAAGATACCTTTCCCTGCCCGGACGATAAAGGGAGTTCCCAAGATGAGAAGGGCGATGGTGGCAACGATGAGGAAAGTGACATCGTTTCCAAAGAAGAAGAGAAAGGCACTATCCATCACGACATGATAGAGGATGCCGAGAAGAGAAAAGACGAGGACGATCAAGCTGACCGCACGAGAATCTTGTTGATATTGAATTTCTTGCTGTCGTCGGTCACCAGTTCATAGCCGGCCCGTTTGACAAGCCGCCTGAGAGATAGTCGAGGCTGATCGTCGTTTCATCGTAGGAAAACTCGACCCGGTTGTGGGCGAGGTCGACATGGGAAAAGACGCCGGCTTTTTCCAAGGCGTTTTCGACTGCCTTGGAGCAATGGGCGCAATACATCCCCTTGACTTCCAGATTGACTTTCTTCATTTGTGGTTAGTTTCTTTTTCGGATGTGGAGCTCGCTTTTGATACGTTCCGACCTTTCCTTGAAGAGGTTGATGAGACGCTCGCTCTTTTCGTGGCTGATGGGCTGGACGTTGTCCGCCTCGGCCGCATCGATCGTTTTTTCGAGCTCATTGACCGGAAGGAAGAAGAGACCTTGTTCTTTTGTCTTGAGACCGTCTTGGACCAGCAGGGCTTTGTTGTAGCAGACGACGTTGACGAACAGACGGGCATCGGGCTGGACGTTCACCATCTGTTCCAGCTTTGCGATGCGTTCGGCGTTGACATAGAGCGGGTTCTCGATCTTCTCGACTTTTTCTTCAGGTCTTCGTGGAAGAGGCTTGGATCTTTCAGGTTGCCGTAGATGGCTCCATCGTAATAGACGTCCTTTATGACATAGACATACTTGTCGGCGATGAGGATGTGGTCGAAGATGACCGGCTTTCTTTCTCCGGGGAATATGATGAGGGCGTTGTTCAAAAGCAGCTGGTCCTTCTCCTCGGCATAGAAGTGCAGGACCTTGTAGACTTTCTTCCGATATGTCCTTCTGGCCGCGAAACGGGAAATCTGTGGGTAGAGGATGCCGACGATCGAAACGAGGAAAAGGACGATGACCAGGGTGACGATGATGATCTTGACCGGCATGCTATTCCTTGATGCAGTCGAGAGCGATTTCCATCATCCGTGTGAAAGAGGAAACCCTTTCGTCGCTCGTCGTTTCCTGATGGGTGATGAGACTGTCGGAAATGGTGAAGAGAGCCAGAGCTTCTTTTTGCATTGGGCAGCCGTGGCAAAGAGGGCATAGCTTTCCATCTCGGCGCAGAGAACGCCCATGTCGGCCCACTTCTTCCAGACTTCCGGCGGGTTGTTGTAGAAGTTGTCGGCGGACATGACTTGTCCGACCGTGTAGGGTAGCCATGCTTTTCGGCGGACTCGATCGCCTGGCGAAGGACGGCATAAGTCGAGATGGCGCTATATGTTCCGTATGGCAGGGAATATTGGCCGATCCAATTGGAATTGGTGGAAGCCCCCTGGGCGATGACGATGTCGAAAAGCTTCAGCTCCGGGACCATGGCGCCGGCAGAGCCGATGCGTATGATCCTTTCGACCCCGTAGAAGTTGTAGAGCTCGTAGCTGTAGATGCCGATGGACGGCATACCCATCCCGAGCCCATGACGGTCACTTTCTTGCCTTTGTAGGTCCCGGTGTAGGCAAACATGTTTCGACGGTGTTCACGAGTTTGCAGTCCGTCAGAAAAGTCTCGGCGATGAACTTTGCACGCAAAGGATCGCCGGGCATGAGAACGGTCTTGGCGATTTCGCCTTCTTTGGCTTGATTATGGGGTGTGGGCATACGGATCTCCTTTCATTCGATTATTAAAATTTTAGCATAACGACTTATTGAATGGGGGAATGACACATGGCGGGCGAAAAGAAAAAGGCGAGTTTTATCTCGCCTCGATTTGGTTTCGGAAGACGTTCTCGAATTCGTCGGATTTGACGTTGTCCAGGATGCCGGTATGGGCGATCGAGATTCGCCCGGTCTCTTCCGAGACGACGACAGTCACCGAGTCGGTGATCTTGCTGATGCCGATGGCGGCGCGGTGCCTTGCCCCGAGCTTTCCTTCGTATTCGTCCGTGGAGTTGTCATACATGACTGCCGCGGCGAGGATGGTTCCGTCTTTGACGACGATCGCCCCATCATGAAGTCTCGTCTTGTCATAGAAGATCGTTTCGACAAGTTCGGGACGAAGGGGCGTTCAACAGGGTCCCATTCTCTATGAAATCATCCAGCGGCGTTTTCTTTTCGATTGTGATGAGAGCGCCAACCTTGTTTTTGCTCAGCCAATTGACAGCGGTACAAACGTCTTTTATGAATTTTTCTTTATCGTACTCTTTTGATTCTGTTTTGAATTTCGTTTTTGTATTTTTCAAAGGGATTGCTATGTACTTTCTCAGGAATCGGAGTTGATGAAGCAGAAGATGATGGACCCTGCCGTGATGAAGAGGGGAATCGACGATGGTCAGGATGTCCATGCCGAAGAGGAAAGCAACGATGAAGATGATATCTGTCACGCCATAATAAACCCATGTCGTCGGCCTGTTGATCTTGATGGCGATGAATAGGGTGAGGAGAACGACGATGAGGGAGGAGACGATGAAGTCCACCAAGAACGGGGCACTCGCGAGATTCTCCAGCGGCTTGTTTGCGTAACTATTGAGAAATCTATCCATTTTGGGTTTTTGTCTGTTTTTACACGTATAGTATAAACTCTGCTATAAATCGAGAAAAGATAAAAAACAAAGAAAAAGCGCCTGTTTTTCACGGGCGCTTCTTTTTTGCTAGAGACTCTCAATGTCTTTTGCCAAAGAGGCCAATTCTGTCAGTTTCGCCTCATCGAGATTGGAGCGGATGGTGACATCCTTGGGCGTGAAGCGGAAGGCGGGTTCTTTCAGCTTTTCCCGCAGGAGTCGATTTGCCGCCGGCGCCAGCTTCCGTTTTCAATCAGGGACAAAGTCCTGTTCTTGAGACCCATGCGGAGGAAGTCGTCGACGAAGGCTTCGATGGCAGGATAGACGGTCATGTTGTAGGTCGGGGTGACAAGGACGATGTTGGAGGACGGAACGCCTCGCTCACCAGGAAGGAGGGCGTTGTCTTGGAGGCATCATAGACGCGAATGTCGCGAATGCCTTCTTGGGAAAGATAGGATGCGAGGCATTCGGCGGCGTTCTGATTGTCGCCGTACATCGAGCCGTAGACAATCATGACGCCCTTCGTTTCCGGCTCATATGTGGACCAATGCTGACTCTGTCCATCAGATAGTCGATGTCTTTTCTCCAGACGGGGCCATGCAGGGAACAGATGAGACGGATGTCGACGCCGGCGAGCTTCTTCAGGGCCATTTGGACCTGAGCGCCATATTTTCCGACGATGTTGGTGTAGTATCTTCTGGCGTCGTCGAGCCAGTCGCGATCGAAGTCGATCTCATCGGCGAAGAGATTTCCGTTCAAGGCGCCGAAACTTCCGGAAGGCATCCGCCGAAAAAGAGGACTTTGTCGCAGGGATCGTAGGAGACCATGACTTCCGGCCAATGGACCATCGGTGCCATGAAGAAGTGGAGTTCGTGCTTTCCGAGTTTGAGAACATCCCCCTTTTACGGCAAGCGTTCTTCCCTCGAGATCGAGGTCCGGATAGAATTGCCGGATGAAGGCAAAAGTCTTATCGTTTCCGACGACTGTCGTCTCGGGATGGCAGATGAGGATTTCTTCGATGTTGGCGCAGTGGTCGGTCCATGTGATGGACGACGAGATAGTCGAGCTTCCTGTTGCCGAGGACATGCTTGACGTTTTCGAGATAGAGACGGGTGATCGAGCTGTCCACGGTGTCCAAAAGACAGGTCTTCTCGTCGAGAATGAGATAGGAATTGTAGGAGACGCCCCTTTCGATGGGGAAAAGGTTCTCGAATCTTTCAAGTCTTCTGTCGCTTCCGCCGACGTAATGGATGTCATCGGTAATCTTTCTTGTGCAATGCATTTGTTAACCTCCGGATTACGAACTAACAATTATATATGAACATTTTTCGTATGTCGCAAGACGCTCAAAGACAGAGGAAGTTTTGAATCGCGAGAGGAATCTTCTTGAAGTCATGGATGACGAGATCGACCAGGCCGTTGAGATCGGGATGATCTTTTCTTTTTTTGTCGTCCACTTCGACGACCATGCCCGCCCCGCTCTTTTTGCGCTTGTCGCGCCGGAAAGGGCGTCTTCGAAAACGAGGGTGTTTTCCGGCCTTGCCCCGAGCTTGTCGAAAGCCCTGAGATAGATCATCGGGTCGGGCTTTCCTTTTGTCAGCGTGCCATCGTCATAGATGATGTTTTCTTCCTTGAAGTAATCGAGAAGGTGAAAAGTCTTGATATACCAATCGACATTCGGCTTCATGGAGGCTGTGGCGATAGCCATGCGTATATGTCTTTCTTTTAAAACGGAAAGAAATTCCGTCAGTCCATCAACAAGATGGAGATTCTTTTTGTCTTCTTCGCAAAGCTTTTGATAGAAGAGTTCTTTCTCTCTGGCGAATGTGAGAACTTCTTCCGGCGAATAGTCCTTCCCTGTGATGAATTTGAGAATGGCGTAGTTGGAATGGCCGTGGACGTGGTCGATGAAGTCCTCGTCACGAAGATCGTAGCCGAATTTTTCTTTCGCATAGGCCTTCCATGAGACGACATGCTTGTCTTCATCGAAGAACATCGTGCCGTTGAAGTCGAAGACGACTGCTTTTTCCATGCGTTTTTCCTCCTGATGAGCGTGTCAGGGAAAACAGTTTTCGTAAGTCTTTCAAATCGTCGAATGTCACGTGCGTGTAGATGCTGGTCGTGTTGATGGAACTATGTCCGAGAAGTTCCTGGATGACGCGGAGATCCGCCCCGTTGTCCAGAAGCTCCGTCGCGAACGTGTGACGCAACATATGGGGTGGATCCGAAGAGGAAAGCCGGCCTTTTGGGCGGCTGTCTTGACCAGGACTTCAATCCTCTGACGGTCAGAGGCCTGCCGTTTCGATTGAGAAAGACGAAGCCTTCGTCCGATGATTTGTCTGTCTTTCTTTTGGCGAAGAGAAGGGGTCTGCTTTGAGATAGGTATATTTCAAAGGGCCTCTTTTGCCTTCTTTGAGAAGGGAATGTCTCTCTCCTTGCCGCCTTTTCCCAGAACGCGGACGGTTCGGTTCTTGATATCCACGTCCGACAGGCGAAGATTCGTTGTTTCGGAGGCCCTCAGTCCGGAAGCGAACATCATTTCAGGATAGCCTGATCCCTCTTGGCGAATTCATCTGTCCTTTTTGGCGTTGGCGTTCAGGAACTCGTTGATCTCTTGGTGGCTTAAAAAGTCCGGGAGCTTTCTTTGGGCCTTGGGCGAGACGACCGTCTCGAAGGGGTTCTCGGATAGTCCTTGAATTCATGGAGATATCGGTAGAAGTGTCGGATGGCACTGACTTCCCTTTGATGGACCCTCGCTTCAGGCCTTGCACGTTTCTTTCGGTCAGATAGGTGCGGATCGTCTCCCTTGCCGGGATTCGCCTTCGGGGCCTCGGCTTCCTTCAAGAAGAGGAGGTAGGAAGCGACGTCATGTCCATAGGCATCCGCCGTCTTTTTGGAATAACCGAGTATCTTGACCAAATAGAGGAGAAAATCATCGAGATCCTCGTCGGCGCACCGAACGATGACGTTTTCTCTTTGAGAGGTTTCTTTCTTTCTGTTTTTTTCCGTCGTCATGCCGATATTCTAAACCGAACACGGAGAGTCAGGTCAAAAAGGCCAGGGGAATCCCTGGCCAAACGTCATTCTTTTGTCTTTTTGGTTTCTTCTTTTTGGATGTAGCGGCACTTGGGATAATTTGGAACATCCGAGGAACGTCTTTCCCCAACGGCTTTTCTTCTCGATCAGATGTCCGGGTGGCAGCGCGGACAAAGCGGGCATCCGCGGGGAATGGTCACTTCCTTCTTTCTTTTCGAGGACGATTTCCTTTGCCTTCCAAGGTTTCCATGTAGTTGCACTTGGGATAGTCGGAACATCCGATGAAGGGTCCCTTTCGACCGCTCTCTTCACCAACGGCTTTCCGCAGCGCGGGCAGGTTTTGTCGGGAACGATCTCCGGCTTCTGCTTTTCGATGTAATCGCACCGGGGGTAGTCGGAGCATCCGACGAATTCGCCGAACTTTCCTTTTCGAATGACAAGGGGGCACCGCATTTGGGACAATTCCTTCCGACGGGCTTGGGAGGATCTTTTCCATGTTCTTCTCTGCGGAGGCGAAGTATTTTTGGAACTCTTCCCAGAAGGAGGAGGAGCTTTTGCTCATCGATCTTGCCTTCGGCGATGTCATCGAGCTCCGTCTCCATCCTGGCGGTATAGGAAACGTCCATGGATTTGGGGAAGGACTCCTCAAGCTTGACGACGGTCAGGTCGCCCTGCTCTGTGGGAAGAAGGGCCCCTTTTGATTTTCGATGTAGTCGTGGTCGAGAAGGTTTGTGATGGTCGGGGAATAGGTGGAAGGTCTTCCGATGCCATTCTCCTGCATCATCTTGACCAGCTTCCCCTCGTTGTAGCGGGCGGGAGCTTTGGTGAAGTGCTGGAGCTTCTCGATCTTGTCCTTATGCATGACTTCACCTTGGGCAAGGGAGGGCAGATCGACCTTGCTTTCCTTCTCTTCATATTTCCCGTAGACCTTGGAATAGCCGTCGAACACCTTGACGGATCCCGAGCAGGAGAAGGTGTAATCGTTGCCGGTGAGCTGGATGGTCGTGACGCTGTCTTTCCTTCCGCCATCATCGAGGCGATAGCTCTGTCGTAGATGAGGGAATAGAGCTGTCCTTCGTCTTTGGTCAAGTATTCTTTGACGCGGTCGGGGGGGTCAGGGCGATATCGGTGGGGCGAATGGCTTCATGGGCATCTTGGACGTTCTTTGCGGACTTCTGCATATGAACTTTTCCGAAGTAGTCCTTGCCGTATTTTTCAATGATATAGTCTTTTTCCGGCGGCGATGAATTCATCGGAGAGACGGGTCGAATCGGTTCTCATATAAGTGATGAGACCGTCGGAACGCCATCGATTTCGATGCCTTCGTAGAGTCTTTGGGCAATGGTGCTTGTCTTCTTCGTCGAAAAATGGAACTGACTGAAAGCCTCTTTGTTGAAGGGTAGATGTGATGAAGGGAGGCTTTGCTTCACGATTGCGTATTTCCTTCTTGATTGCGCTGACGACGAATTCTTCTGGGAGTTCGCCTTCAATCTTCTCGGCTTCGCTTTGACAGTTGATCCTGATCGCCTTTCCTTTGTAGGCACTCAGTTCCGCCTTGATGTTCTTGTCGGCATCCGAAAAGACGCCGGAAATCGTCCAATATTCCTCGGGAACGAAATTCTTGATTTTCGTTTTCCCGATCGACGACGAATTTCAAGACGACGGACTGGACCCTGCCTGCGGAACGGACTTGATCTTTTTCTGGAGGATGTTGGAAAGTCGGAAGCCCATGATTCTGTCGATGATGCGACGGGTCTCTTGCGATTTGACCAGCTTCAGATCGATGGTGCGCGGGTTTTCTAGCGCCTTGACGACGGCGGGTTTGGTGACTTCGTGAAATTCCAATCTCTTTGTCGTGTGGACGTCGAGACCGAGGATCCTCGCCAGATGGTAAGAAATGGCTTCTCCTTTCGCGGTCGGGGTCGGTCGCGAGATAGACTTCGTCGGCCAAACGGACGGCCGCCTTGAGCTGTTTACGACGCCCGTCTTGTCTTTGAAATGAGGTAGCTTGGCTTGAAGTCGTGGTCGACATCCACGCCGAGGCCCATCTTTCCGTTGGAAGCCAGGTCGCAGATATGGCCTTTGTAAGCCATGACTTTGTAGTCTTTTCCGAGGAATCTACCTATGGTGACACATTTGTGCGGCGATTCGACAATGATAAGTTTCATTGGCACACTCCTAAAATCCTACCTATTATTCAAACGCGAAAATCCTTTGTCAAGCGACCGACTTTCCTTAGCTTATAGCTAAGAATTTTCTTTGATTGCCTCCACGATGTCGACGTAGCTCAAGACGGGTCTCGCCCCATCCTGGATGAGGGAATTGGTGAGGTCGTCCCCACTCACGTCGCAGGAAGGGAAAGGATATCACGCCCGAGTTCCAGGGCCTGTCTTGCGGTTGAGGAAGTGCCGGATCGTATCTTTCCCCCACCGATGAAGCATACCTTTCCTGTCGCGCAAGTATTCGGTTGCGGAAGGTGAAGTGACTCGCCAAAGGTTCGGTCTTTCCGGGATATTCCGAAAGGACGAGCCCTTTTCCCGAGCGGCAATAGTCGTAGATGTCGATGTTTTCGGAAGGGTAGGGGGGCATCGATTCCCGACCCGAGGACGGCGATGATCGGCGCTCCCCGATGCATGGCTTCTTTCATCGCGATGCCATCCAGTCCAATTGCCATGCCAGAAACGACGACAAGATCGCCGTTGAAATGCTCGATCGTTTCTCCGATGAGCTTTTTCATCATTTTTCTTGATAGCTGTTTGGGGCTCTCGTTCCGATGGCGGTCAGCCTCCTTCGACGGGAAAGGAGGGAAATGTCGCCATAGTAATATAAAAGGAAAGGGGGTTGGTAGACATTTTTGAGGCATTCCGGGAAGCTTTCGTCCGTGATACAGACAAACGAGGATTTCTGATTTCGGATCGCCTCCTGGATTTCTTCGTCTTCGATTTTCTTTTTCTTCTCGATGATATCGTAGATTTCCTTCCATTCGCCTCGACAGCGGACGGACAGGCCGAGCACGATTTCTCTCGCCTTGAAACAGCCCATGTTGTGTTCCTCCACCCTTTTTGGGAGTGGACGGACGGGAAGAAAAGTCAGAAGAGCTTCAGCTGCTCGATTCCTAGGCTCATGCTTTTGATCGGCTCGAAGGATTCCCTGATGGATGCCTTTCAGATAGCCATGCTCCCGAATCGCCTGGAGATGGCTTGCCGTGCCATACCCCTTGTTTTTTGGCGAAGCCGTATTGGGGATATTCTTTGTCCAGGGCGATCATGTAATCGTCACGGGTCACCTTTGCAAGGATCGAGGCTGCCGCGACGGAAGCGGATGTCGCATCGCCTCTGGCGATGGACAGCAGGGGGATATCGGTATGCAGGGCCATGTAGTCGGTGATGAGATAGTCCACGCGTGTTTTCAAAAGAAGCTGTCTCAGGCAGGTTTCCATGCCCAATCTGTCGGCTTCCAGAATATTGATGGCATCGATCGTTTCGACAGGGACGAGACAGACATAATAGGCAAGGGCGTGTTCTTTTATATCGAGGAAAAGGGATCGTCTTTCCTTGTCCGTCAGTTTCTTGGAGTCATTGATCTTGTCGTTTTCGTAAGTGAGGGGAAGGACGACCCCTGCTGTGGCGACAGGGCCGGCCAGGGGCCTCTGCCCGCCTCGTCGAAGCCGGCGATATAGGATACGTTGTTCGCCTTGCGGATTTTCTCGTCAAAGAGAAAGAGAGATCTATCGGTCAAGGGAAATCCTCCCGAGAGCGCCGCTACGCAAATCCGTGAGGACGAGTTTCCTCGCCCTTTCGGAATCCGGCTGCCCTTTCTGGAGCAAAAGGTTTCGACTTCTTGCGATGCTTTGGAAGATTTCGTCGTCGTTTCCTTTTGCGACAATCTTATATTTTTCTTCAAGATTTGACTTGTAGTGTTCCAAGAGGATTTCAAGCATATAATCCGTCAAAGCGATGAGAGGGAGGATGTCCATCCGGACAGAACCCAAGATGGCCAACCGAGCGATTTCCTCTTTGTTTTCATAATTGGGTTCAAGAATACCGGGCGTATCGTGAATATAGATTTTGTCACTGACTTGAAGCAGTGGCTCGTCCCGCGTCTTTCCAGGTTTGTTTTCGACGGGGGCCTTTTTCTTTCCGGAAAGCATATTGATGAGAGTGGACTTGCCTACGTTGGGGATGCCAAGGACCATGAAGCGTTTGGACGGGGCAGGGAAACCGAGCCTTGCATACTTTTCGTCTTGTTTCGTCCTTACCTTGGCGAGATGGGACAGAAGGATCTTGGCGTTCTTTTTTGTCCCGGATGTCGAAGGAAAACGGCTCGACGCCGCGCTCGCGGAAAGCGGCCATCTGTTCTTTGAGAACCGCCGGATCGGCCAGATCGGCCTTGGAAAGGATAAAGACCTTTGCCTTGTTTTCGGTGAGTTTGTCCAGATAGGAGGGGAAAGAGGAAAAGGAGCCCGGGCATCTCCGATCTCAATGACGCCATCGCAAAGATCGAGCTTTTCTCGAATCTTGTTGATGGCTTTCTTCATATGGCCGGGGAACCAATTGATTTCTCTCAGTTCGTGCATGGTGATATTTTCCGACATTTCCTTTCGTTATGCAAAGGGAGAGGAAAGAAAAGGTCGTCCTTTCGGGACGACCTGGGGAATCGGTTCAGTGACGTCAGGAGAAGAGTGCCGTTCGGCTTTTTTTCTTCGATGTAGGGCGCGACTTTTTTCCGGAGGCATGTCGAAGACGATGGACATCTCGTCTTTGAAGAGAGACGTCAATGTTTTCAAAAGACGGCTGTCGAAGTCCGAGAAAGGCTTGTTCAGGCTCTTACTTTCCTCGCGATAGTCGATGAGAGTCACGATGACTTGGAGGATGTCGTGGCGGTCTCCCGAAGCGATGATATTTTGGAAGCGCGCCTTTCGCTCGTGGGGGGCCGATGTCTCGGAGGACGGGAATATCTTTGATTTCGGCAAGCAGAGCCTCCGCCTCTTTTCTCGTGAGCAGGGGACGCAGGAGACTGTCCGCCTTGTCGACGGGAATGAAGCATTGGTAGCCTTGGTTGAAGTCGTAGGGGAAGCAGGGGGTCATGACGAAATAGGGGGCAGGGCCGTCGCCGAAATCCTTGTCCATGGTTTCTTCGATTTTGAAGATCCTTCCCCTCTTGTCAATGGCTCTGTCACCGATTGAGAACATCTTCTCCTCCTTCAGACAACCGAAATAGTTCGATTGCACACACTGGGATTGGAAATTATTGTCGAACCTGATAGCGACTATATTTTAGCACGAAATATTTCATTTTGTTGCACTGAGTTTTGTTTTTGACCAAATTATTTCATCCTCAAAGCTTCTTCTTGTACAAAAAAAAGCTTTTGCGTTTTCGTAAGGTCTTTTTTGGTTGTATAGATTATTTCTTGTTGTTTGCTTTAAAATAACCCCGCAGCAATTCCGTGAGAATTCTGTTGCGTCGATCTTTCGCGGCTATCTCCAAGGAGGAAACGATGAAAGAGGAAGACATCAAGAGAATCATTCATGCTTATCCGCGCAATGTCTATGGCGAACTAGGGACGAGAGCCCAAGGGCTTTCCGATGCCGAAGTCGAGGAAAGGACGAAGAAATACGGGGAAGAATGAAATCACCAAGGAAAAGAAGACACCGCTTTGGAAAGTATTCATCGAGAACTTCATTTCTCCGATGGCGTTGCTTCTTTGGGTTGCCGGCATCCTTTCTTTCGTCTCGTCTTTTATCGGCGAAGGAACTCAAAGCCTCGGGCCCTTCAAGGATGCCCAGATGCTCTATCTTGCTATCGCCATTTGGCTGGTCAACATCATCAACGGCGTCTTTTCTTTCATGCAACAGTTCAAGGCGGGAAAGATGACAGATGCCTTGGCAAAAATGCTCCCGCAATATGCTCGCGTCATCCGAAATGGAGAAGAGACCCGCATTTCCGCCGGCGATCTGGTGCGGGGACATCATGATCCTTGCCGAAGGCGACAGGATATCCGCCGATGCCAGAATCCTGATGTGCGACGATCTGACATGTACGCAATCGGCCCTGGACGGCGAAGCGACACCCTCCAGGAAGACGCATGAACCGCTCAAGGAAGAGCCGGACTCTCTTGTCGGAGCCAAGAACCTCGTCTTTGCCGGAACCAGCGTCTCGACCGGTTCAGCCAGGTGTGTCGTCATCGCCACGGGAATGGAGACGGAATTCGGCAAGATCGCATCTTTGACGCAGAACATCCAAGCCAAGAAATCGCCTCTTCAAAAGGAAATCGAAAGAGTCACGAAGATAATTTCCACCATCGCCCTGTCTGTCGGTGCCGTCGTCTTCCTTCTCGGCATCATCGTCAACGGCATCCAGAAAGAGAGCTTCGGCTCCCCTAATCTCTATCTCAACCAGTTTGTCTTCGCTTTGGGCATGATCGTCGCTTTCATTCCCGAAGGTCTTTCTCCGACCGTCACGCTTTCCCTTGCAAAAGCCGTGCAGAGAATTGCGAAGGACGGCGCTTTGATCAAGTCTTTGACCTCCGTCGAAACGCTCGGTTCTGCCACGGTCATCTGTTCCGACAAGACCGAACGCTTACGAAGAACGAAATGACGGTCAAGAGCATCTTTATCTTCCGACGGGCGTTTTGACCGTGACCGAAACGGATACAGTCCTGAAGGCCATATCGTCGATTCCACCGGAAAGGAACACAACGGGCAGAACGATTTTGCCCTCAAGAAACTTCTCACTATCGGAGGCCTTTGTTCCGACGCCAGGCTCATCCCACCCGATCCCGAAGGGGACAATCCGCATTACACCGTTTTGGGTGATCCGACCGAGGCCTGTCTAGGCGTGGTTGCCGAAAAGGGACTTGTCAGTCCCGAAACCAGCTCAATCTGATGCCTCGTATCCGCGAGCTCAATTTCGATTCCGTCCGCAAGATGATGTCCACCATCCATCAGTTGGACAGGACGATCGACGGGGGGCTCAAAGGGTTTCCTTTACCAAGGGAGCTCCCAAGGAAGTCCTCGACCGATGCGCTTTTGTCCTGGAAGGGGAAAAAGTCCGTCCCATCACGGACGAGGACAGGAAGAAGGCCATGGATCAGAATGACGCCTATGCCCGGGAAGGCCTTCGCGTTCTGGCGATGGCCTATCGTCTTCTCCCAAAGGGGAAGGCATCCCCCGTCGCTCTTTCGGACTACACGCCCGATATCATCGAAAGAAACATGGTCTTTGTCGGCCTTGAGGCCATGCAGGATCCTCCGCGTGAAGGCATCAAGGAAGCCATCGCCCGATGCCATCGCGCCGGTATCAAGGTCATCATGGTGACGGGCGACTATGGGTTGACTGCTCTCGCCATCGCCAAGAAGATCGGCATCGTCAAGTCCGCCGAGGATGTTTCCATCATCACCGGCGTCGAGTTGAGCAAGATGGATGACGAGACATTAAAGGAAAAGCTCAAAGGCGAGGTCATCTTCGCCAGAATGGCGCCGGAACAGAAATATCGCGTCGTCACGTGCCTTCAGGAATTGGGAGAGATCGTCGCCGTCACCGGAGATGGCGTCAACGATGCCCGGCCTTGAAGAAGGCGGATATCGGCGTCGCCATGGGCATCACGGGAACCGATGTCGCCAAGGATGCCGCCGACATGATCCTGACCGATGACAACTTCGCCTCCATCGTCAAGGCTATCATGGAAGGCAGGACGGTCTACGACAACATCAAGAAATTCATCACCTACATCTTCAACTCCAACATCCCGAAGCCATCCCGTTCCTTCTGCCGACCCTGACTGGAAACCTCGTCCCGCAGCCTTTGACCATCATGGAAGTCCTCTTCATCGACCTGGGAACCGATCTCGTCCCCGCTCTCGGTCTTGGCGCCGAACTTCCCAACGAAAGCGTCATGGATCAGAAGCCGAGATCGAAGGATTCGCATCTCATCGACAGGAAGCTCCTCGGCCGTGCCGGTATCTATGGCTTGACGACTTCGGCCTTTGGCGATGGGAGCCTACTTCCTCTTCAATCTCTTCGCAAGCCAGTCCCTTTGGCCTTCCCTATACGCTTTTCAGCCAAGAGAATCATCCCGAGTTGTGGATGTCCTCCACGGCCGTCGTCCTCACCGCCATCGTCTTCTGCCAGATCGGCATGGGATTCAATTGCGGACAGACAGGGAATCCGTCTTCAAGCTCGGGCTGTTCGGAAACAAGATGCTGGGCATCGGCCAGATATTGAAGTCGTCCTCGTCCTTGCCGTGACATCCATCCCCTGGCTCAATTCCGCCGTCTTCCAGGCGCAGGCGATAACGTCTTGGCAGACCTGGCTCATCATCCTGACCTTCCCCTTCATCGTCTTCTTCCTCGACGAGGCACGGAAGAAATGGTTGCGCGATAAAGAAAGCAGAAGTCTCATAAGAAAGGAGGAGGCACAATGAAAGCCATCATCATCGGTTGCGGCAGACTCGGCTCTGCCATCGCCTTGGAACTCTACCGGAAAGGGAATGAAGTGACGGTCATCGACAAGGATCCCGACAGCTTTGCCCTTCTCGGCAGTGAGTTCAACGGAAACACCATCGTCGGCATCGGCTTCGACAAGAAGGTCATGGAAGAGGCGGGAATCCAGTTCCAGGATGCCGTCATCTGTACCACCGACTCCGATGAAGTCAACGTTCTTGCCGGAAAGATCGCCAAGGATATCTTCATGGTCCCTCTTGTTGTCGCCAGGCTCTATGATCCGAGAAAGGCAAAGATTTTCGAAAGCCTCGGCATCAAGACGATTTCCACTACCGGCTATGGTGTCGACAGAGCCATCGAACTTCTCAGCTACGACAAGATGGATTCCGTCTCTTCTCGGCGCCAAGGGAGATACGGAATTCGTCCGTATCCACGCCACGGCCAACGTCGAAGGAGCCATGGCCAAGGAGCTTTCAAGGAGGGCGAATACGCTCTCATCGCCATCGTCCGAGGCAAGACGTCCTTCTTGCCTTCTCCCGAGGAAATCATCCGGACGGACGATATCCTCTACTTCGCCGTCGACATCGCCAAGAAGCCGAAGCTGAAGGTCCTTCTTGGCATCTAGGGAGGAAAAGGAAATGAAAGTCATCATCATCGGCGGCGGACAGGTCGGCATGTACATGGCCGATCTGCTCGAAAAAAGAACAAGTGCGAATACGTCATCATCGAGGCGAATCGCGAAAGGGCAAAAGAAACTCAAGGAAAAGTACGGCGATGACCATGTCCTTTTGGGAGATGGGACATCGCCGACCATTCTGGAATCGGCCGAATGCGACAAGGCGGACGTCGTCACCTGCGTCACCGGGCCGACGAGGTCAATCTTGTCGCCTCCACGATCGCAAAGTTCGAATTCCAGGCCCCACGAGTCATCGCCAGGGTCAACAATCCGATCAACAGCTGGCTCTTCAATCTCGGCATGGGCGTCGACGCCTCCGTCAATCAGGCGGACATCATCTCCCATATGGTCGTCGAGGAAATGTCCATGAAGTCTTTGATGACTTTGATGCAACTTTCCCGCGGCGGCTACTCCATCATCCAGCTCACCGTCCAAGAGACAAGCCAGGCCATCGGCAAGGCGATCAAGGATATCAAGCTCCCGTCCTCTTGCCTCATGATCGCCATCTATCGCGGCGAGACGATGCTGATTCCCCACGGCAACACGACCATCTTCCCGGGCGACAAGATCATGCTCTTCTCCGACAGCAAAGCCCACGAGAAACTCAACGACCTCTTCGGAAGCATGAGGATACGGTAAGTTCCATTGCCGATTCCGGGCCTTCGACAGGAAGGCCCTTTTATTTTTGGGATTTTACGACTTCTTTTCATCTTTCGTTTGCATTGTCCCCTCTACCTTTCCTATACTTGTTTCGGCAAGCGCCTGCCGAGACGTGAAGGTCGACACCCCCTGTGTTCCCGTCGGGACACATAAAAACAGAACCTTCTTTTTTCGGATATCTTTGTGAGTAAAAACGTGAAAGCGATGGTTTCGCTTTTTCATCATCGGAAGCGCCCGATGGCGAAAACATTTGAAAGGACAAGATAATGAAAAAGAAAAGTATTCTTGGTGTTTTCCTTTTGCTGTCCACTTTTCTCTCTCGCCGGCTGTGGCAATACCTCCTCTTCTTCTGCGACATCGTCCACTCCCGCTCCTTCCACTCCTGCTCCTTCGACTCCCGCTCCCTCGACTCCTGCCCCGTCCACCCCGTCTCCCTCTTCTCCGACGGAGCCTGAAGATCCCCTCGATGCGCTCTGGCCGGAATATGACACATATACAATCGAAGAACTCATCGACATGATGACTCCCACGGCTTCGACCGAAAGATATTATGTCAAGGGAGAAATCGTCGAGGTTTCCAATCCCGCCTATGGCGAGATGACCATCAAGGATTCCACCGGAGAGCTTCTTGTCTATGGCACTTATGGTGCCGATGGCGAGGATCGTTATCCTGTCCTCGAGGAGAAGCCTGTTGCCGGGGATTATGTCCTTCTTTACGGCAATATTCAAATGTATGGGGACACGCCGGAGATCAAGTCCGGCTGGATCATCGATTTCAAGAGCAACGCTGCGCCGTTTGATCCCTCCCAGTATGAGGAGATGACCCTCTCCGAAGCCCGCGCCGCCGCCGAAGACGGCACCCTGATCCGGACCGAGGGAATCGTCTCTGCCATCACGAATGCTTCTGGCGTCGTTCCGAATGGTGTCTTGCTTACCGATTCCGAAACATCGATGTATGTCTATGATGACGCTCTTGCCAATTCCGTCAAAGTCGGCAACAAGATCGACATCTGTGCCACCAAGGATTACTTCGTTCTCGACACGGAATCCTCCTATGCCGAGAAGTGGGGTTACAAGGGATCCAATCAGCTTGCCAATGTCCACCTCATGGAAAACGACAAGGGTGAGAATAAAATCGATCTTTCTTGGGCCGACGAAATCACTGTCAAGAATCTTGTCGAGACCCCTGCAAACGAGGACATCACCGGTCTGGTCTACAAATCCACCGCCGTCATCCACAAGGATGTCAAGCCCGGCTATACCAACTATTACATCAACGACCTGGACAACAGCACGGGAAGCTATGTCTACACGCAGGCTAACGGCGCCGACTTCGGATGGCTTGATCAATACGATGGCAAGATCTGCTCCGTTTACTACACCGCTCTCAACGCCAAGTCCACCAGCACCGGAACCGTTTGGCGTTTCCTCCCCGTCCAAGTCGAGGAGGACACGGACTTCGCCTTCGATCAGGACAATGCCGCCCAGTTCGTCTTGGACTATTACGCCACGTCCCAATTCGCTGCAGTCTATCAGGCCGACCCTGAGATGGAAGTCCTGACCGCCGCTCCGGCAAACGATCTCATCGATCTCACCGGCGTTTCTCTCTCTTATTCTTCTTCCGACGAGAATGTCGTCTGGTTCACGGAAGAAGGCGGAAAGACCTATTTCCATGTCGATGCCAGCGAGACCAAGACGGCAACGGTGACTATCACTGCCAGCAACGGAACGCACAAGGGTGCCACCGCGACCGTGACCATCACCGCCCAGGCAAAGCCGGAATTCGAGAACCTCCTCACCGTCAAGCAAGCCATCGATTCCGCTGTCGGAACGGAAGTCGTCGTCGATGGCATCGTGGGCCCCTCCCTCGTCAACAAAGTCGGTTTCTATCTCATCGATGAGAGCGGAGCCATCGCCGTCCAGGCCGAGACCGAGGACGAGATGGCCGGCCTTGCCATCGGACAGACCGTCACCCTTTCCGGCATCCGCGATCTCAAGGCTGATGAAGGCGTCGGCGGACAGATCAACATCCGCAATGCCACGATCGAATACAACGAGTTCGGAAACAAGCCTTATCCCACCGATTCTTTCATCACCGGAAAGACCATCGCCGATGTTCTGGCCGTCGACACCGACGAGAACATCCATACCACCGAAGTCTATGTCATCGAGGATGTCACCGTCACGGAAGAGGCCGCCCAGTACTATCACAACTATTATCTGACCCAAGGCGAAGACGATCTCCGTCTCTATTGCAACAACGGACAGTCCCAGTATGGTTGGGTCGCCGATTACATCGGCGAGACCATCGACGTCGAGATTGCGCCTTGCCAGTGGAACACCAGGACGCCTTATGCCTGCTGCATCCTCTCCGTCACCGACAGCGAAGGCAACACCGTCTACAACGAACTCAATTTCGACTGATTTGCCTCGAAATGAAAAAGAGGACTTCCGTCATTCGGGAAGTCCTTTTTTTTTGCCCCGAGCCGTTCAAATGGATCGAGGAAGCGTCCGGCGCTTTCAGAGACCGATAATAGCATTCCCCAAATGCGATGACAGTCGACATTGATATAAGTGCTGTCGCGGTAAAACCGGAGGTTGATTATGAGGCAAGTCAACTGTCATCAAAAATCAGCTGAGGTTTGAATGTTCCCGAAAATCATCTTGCCAATATTTTTCACGATAACTTCGACACGATTTTAATGGCCTCGAGGCCGGACATCAAAAGGCCGGTCCGCCTTCTCCGTCGTAGACCTGTTTCACCGTCGTCACAAGGAAAAGGAGATCCTGGAGATATTCTTTCGTCTTGGTGAGATGGAACTCGAAACGGCGCTGGTTGATCTTGACGCGGAGTTTGACGAACATCGGCTTGAGAAGGGATTCCAGTCCTTTGTAGACGGAGGGACGCGAGGAAAAGAGGTCGCTGGTGGTGATGACATAGACGCCCAATCCTTCGACGAAATCGGAATACAGGTCACTGTTGAGCTCGATTTCGATCTTTCTCTTCAGCAAGAGATTCGACACTTCCTCGGGATAAGGACCATAGACATCCCTCAGTTTCTTGGAAAAGGCAGAGAGTCTTTTCGTCGTCGATGCAGTCGGAGAGTTCCCGATACATGCTGATCCGCTGCTCTTCGTTTCCGTAGTCTTCTGGGATGTGGGCATCCAGCGAGAAGAAAGCTCGAAGCGATAGCGGTTTTCTTCTTCCGCCCGGGCATTTTCGGCAAACTCCTTCTCTTGACGACTTCCGTCAGAAGGTCCATGTAGGCGTCGTAGCCGAGCGTGTCGACAAAACCGGCCTGTTCCGAGCCGAGAATATCGCCAGCCCCCGGATGTTGAGGTCTTGCATGGCGATTTTGTAGCCGCTCCCGAGTTCCGTAAAATCTCTCAGGGCCTTGAGCCGCTTTCTGGCTTCGTCCGTCAACTTTCCGGAGTCCCGGAAGAAGAAATAGGCGTAGGCAAGTCTATCGCTTCTTCCCACCCGTCCTTTGATCTGATAGAGCTGGGCGAGACCGAAATGGTCTGCATTTTCCACGATGATGGTGTTGACGTTAGGTATGTCCAAGCCGGATTCGATGATGGAGGTACAGACAAGGACATCGATATCACCGCTATAGAATTCCGCCATGGTTCTTTCGATGTCGTCTTGATTCATTTTGGCGTGGACGACATCGACTCTCGCATCCGAAATTTCTTGGCAAGCTTGTCTCTTATCATGAAGATGGATTTGATGTCGTTATGCAGAAAAATAAACCTGTCCTCTTCTTTTGGAGTTCCTTGTCGATAACTTCATAGACCAATTCCCAGTCCATCTTGGCGACATAGGTCTTTACCGCATCCTGTTGATGGGAGGCTCCTCCAGAAGGGAAAGGAACGGACGTTGAGAAGGGACATCTGCATCGTCCTTGGAATCGGCGTCGCGGTGAGGGTAAGGCAGTCGATATTCTTGCTCTTTTCCTTTATTTTTTCTTTGTGGGCGACACCGAATTTCTGTTCCTCGTCGATGATAAGAAGACCGAGGTCTTTGAAAACGATGTCATCGGAGAGAAGGCGATGCGTGCCGATGACGAGATCGAATTCGCCCTTCCGTATTTTTTCGATATTTTCTTCCTGTTCCTTTTTCGAGACGAAGCGGGAAAAGGCACAGATCCGATGCCGAAGGTGGCAAAGGCGACTTTGGCGACTTTGAAATGTTGGTCGCAAAGAATGGTCGTCGGACAGAGGAAGGCGACTTGCTTGTGGGCGAGAACGGCCTTGAAGGCGGCATAGAAGGCGATTTCCGTCTTTCCGAAGCCCCATCGCCGGCGACGAGGCGGTCCATCGGATAAGGGGATTCCATGTCCTTCCGAACGTCTTCCATGGCTTCTCTTTGCGAACGGGTGTAGGGATAGGGGAAAGTCCGCAGGAAGGCGTCTTCAAATTCCCTCTCTGTCGGGAAGGCAAAGCCGGTCCGGCTTCGTCTTTCGGAGTAGAGGGAGAGCAGCTGATCGGCGAGATAAGAAATCTTGCTGCGTATCTTTGCCTTCTTGCGGGACCATGTCGAGCCGCCGATCTTGTCCAAAGAGGGGGCATAGCCCTCCCTGGAGGCATACTTTCGTATGAGACGATACTGATTCAGGGGGAGGAAGAATATCGCCTCGTCGGCATATTCGATCTTCAGGTATTCCAGTCCGTCGAGAGTCGTCACGCCCATATAGCGTCCGACACCGTGGACTTCGTGGACGACGTAATCGCCTTCTTTGAGATCTTCGTAACGACGGATGATCTTGCTTTCCTTGTAGCGGGGAGGAAACGGGATCGCTGGTCGAGACGCCATAGATCTCCTTTGCCGAAAGATAGACATGCTTTTCTTCGGGGATTTCGAACCCGTGGGTGATTTTCCCTTCGATGAGCATGACAGATGTGTGCTTCGGGAAGAGGAAAAGGGGATTTCCTTTTCCGCCAGGTAATTCTGGAAATTGGAAAGATTCGGCTCCGGGAGGACGATGCGGACCTTGTTTCCTTCCTGCAGATACTGTCGAACCATCCTGTCGCTTTCGGCATAGGAAAGGGAACGGTAGCTGTTTTCTCTCAAAACGAAGGCACTCTCTCCCCTTGCAAGGAGGCCTGATGATAATTGGCAAAGCCGATTTCCTCGCTTCGATAGACTTTTTCCTCTGGAAGGAAAAACCGGAAAGGTGGCTCTTGCGAAAGTAGTCCTTCTCTTTCTTGAGGATGTCCTTTCGGCTCTCCAGGCAAGCCTTGGCATCGTAAAGGTAAAGGAATAGCCATCGAGGTAGTCCAGAAGGGAGGAGAGCTTTTGTTGGAAAAGAGAATAGAAACGCTGATCGATGGCGGCAGGAATCCGTTGCAGGCATTCTCGCCAAGACGACGCATCCTGTCTTGAAGGTCATCAAAGCTGAGACGATCTGAAGTTTCCGCCATGGCTTTGAGAGAGTTCTGGACCGTGGACAGGCCGTGTCGAATCTCGTCAGAATTCAATAGGAAGAGCGAGCAGGGGTGAAGGGCAAAAAGAGTCGACGTGACGATAGGAAAGCTCGTCGTTCGCCTTGAAGAAACGGATATCGTCGATTTCATCGCCGAAGAATTCGATTCGGACAGGGTCGGGATAGGTGGGATCGTAAATGTCCAAGATTCCGCCTCTTTTTGCAAATTGACCGCTTTTTCCCGACGCGATCGCAAGAGAGAGTAGCCGATGGCGGATACTCTTTTGACGACTTCTGTTATATTGAAAAGCTCGCCTTTTTTGAATTCCAGAATATTTTCAGCATATTTTTCCTTTGAAAGGATAGACATCATGGAAGAAGACATATGAGCGACAAGGATGGAAGGCTTGTCGGATACGATGGAGGAAAGGGCAAGAAGTCTTTCATCGTTCATTTCAGGGAGACGCCGATGGCGGAGGTGCGGAAGATTTCATCGTAAGGGAAGAAGTAGCATTCGTCCTCTCTTACATAATCACCCAAAAACTGATAGAAGCTTTCGGCTTCGTAGATCGTCGGGAACAGGAAGAACATCTTTCTCGGCCGATCGTTGAAGGACAAGGCAGCCAGCATCGCCAAAGCTTCCGGCGAAGAGACGAAGACGTCCTTGTCGTCGTTTATCTTTTTGTAGTTCTCGTTTCCAAGGAGATAGGTGAACAGGGAGATTTTGTTCAATACGGCCATCAGCGGTTGTAGAGGTTCATCGCCTTGTCGAAGGAAAATTTGAGGGCATACTCAAGGCTTCCGTCGCCTTCGAAATGCCATCCTTCCATGCCTCGTAGACATCCTTGTCCCTCGGAGAGGAAAGGACGAAGTCGGCGGTGTTGGGGATGTCGGGGCGCCCGATTCCGATGCGGATGCGCTTGAAAACATCCGTGCCCAAGACCTGTATGATCGACTTCAAGCCGTTGTGTCCCCCAGCGGAACCTTTCAACTTCAGACGGATGTGTCCCGGATCGGTATCCATGTCATCGACGAGGATGATGATGTCTTCTTTGTCGATCTTGTAGAAGTTCATGGCTTGGATAAGGGCCTCCCGGAGAGATTGACATAGGTCAAAGGCTTCAGGAGAAGAACGTCTTTCCGAAGGCCTTTCCTTTTCCGACGAGGGATTTGAAGTCTTTCTTTCGGATTTCGATGCCAAGGTCTTCGGAAAAGAGGTCGATCGCCTGAAATCCGGAATTGTGCCTTGTGTCCCTATAGATGTCTCCGTAATTACCGATTCCCAGTATCAGTTCCATCGTTCTCGCTCCTTAAGTATGCCACGACCTTCCGCAATGCCCTGCCTCTGTGGGAGACGGTGTTCTTCTCCTCTTCCGTGGCTTCTCCATAGCTTTTGTTCAATGCATCGGAGAAGAGAAATCGGATCGTAGCCGAACCCGTTTTGCTTTCCTGCGGGAAAGGCTGTCAAGATATGACCCTCGTCCTTTCCGATGAAGGTCTTTTCGATCTTTCTGTCGGCCGAGATGTAGGTCATGGCCGTGATGAATGCCGCCTTTCGATTGGAAACACCTGAGAGTCTTTCAAGGATGGCTTTGTTCTTTTTCCACATAGGAATGGCCTTCCATGAATCTGGCGGAATGAACGCCGGAAAAAGCCATCCAAGGCTTTCGATGGACAGGCCGGAATCATCGGAAAAGGACGGCGATTTCACAGCGGGCGGCGATATCTTTGCCTTGATCAAGCTGTTTCCTTCGAAAGTGTCGGCCCCGTTTCTTCTGCCGTCTGCTTCAATCGAGATCGGATAGGAAAGGACGGTGATTCCTAAGGGGAGAGCATTTCGCGGACTTCGCGGACTTTGTTCTCGTTTGGCTGGCAAATACGATTTTCTTTTCCATGACCTAATATTCTAACAAAAAGAGTTAATGTAGAATATTGCAGAGGACATCGATATGGAAATGAAAGAAGAAACTTGGCGGTAAAGAAATCTACAGGGGAAGGATCGTCAATTTGTATGTCGACGACGTGGAGCTCGGATGGCTCCAGAAGCAAAAGAGAGGTCGTCCGCCATTGCCTGGCAAGCGCGATATTGGCCATCAACGACAAGGACGAGGTGCTTCTCGAGAGGCAATACCGCTATCCCTACGATGAAATCATCACGGAAATCCCGGCGGGAAATGCGATCCGGGCGAAGACCCGATAGAAACGGCGAAGAGAGAACTGGAGGAAGAGACGGGCTATCGTTCGGAAGAGATGGTCTATCTCGGAAAGATCTATCCGACCTGCGCCTATACGGATGAGGTGATCCACATTTTCTTGGCGAGGAATCTCGTGAGGACGCATCAGCATCTCGATGACGGGGAAAGTCTCGAATACGATTTCGTCCCCATGGCCGAGTTGCGAAAGTCAATCCAAGAAAATCGAATCCCGGACGCCAAAACACTTGCAGCATTGACTTTCTACTTTTTCTAGAAAAGAAAGCAAATGATTGCTGAGGTATTGCAATTAATGTCCTTATTTTAGAAAAAGATAAATTGGCAATTTAGTTTGGAGGCAAGGATGCTCGG
>VOFD01002027.1_pt1 | contig 32295 bp, 42 predicted proteins | sample 5384101 | NCBI WGS metagenome assembly VOFD01 (sample SAMN12384723, study PRJNA508395) | human gut metagenome | isolation source: healthy gut C | host: Homo sapiens
GAGCCGAATGGAATAACATCCGACAGGGGAGGCTGAATGAGGCATCGGAACTCTTTTCTTCCGATGTTCTATCCGCATCCGAGGCTTCAACATGAGGATGCTCAAGTCTCATCTCTATCAGGATGGATTCAAAAGAATCTTCAAGGCCATGCTCTTTCAAGAAGCGGGTCATATACATAGCCAAGGCTGCTTCAGCATTTTCCGTTGTGTTTAAGGAACTGCCAATAAGTTCTTCCCAAGGAAGACCGGTAAATTTTTGAGCTACTGAGGGCAAATCATTTTCCATAAATGTCTGATGATGTAAAATGCGGTCGAATTCATCCGTAACGGATTGTACCGTCTGCCGGCTTTCCGTAGACAATGATACGATAGCCGGGCATCCGGGACAGGTGAATCGTTCGCCAAGCAGCAGTCCGCTGAGGGTGAAAGAAATCTGCGACCTGCATACAGGGCATGTCAGAGTTTGTGGAATGTCCTTTAGCATAGAGCGTGTCAGGCGGAAGATGTCGTCGCTCTTCATGCCCTTGGTGTAGACCGTGAACAGGAAGATGTCACGGGCGAAGACGATCTGCCGTGGCTCGCCGCTCAAGTCCATATTGCGCAGACGTTTCACTTCATCAAGCGTCAGACCGTTCCTGTATTTCTTCACGTGGTAGCTCACGTCCATGCCCTCAAAAGGATTGATGTCTGCGGCAAGACCATCGTTTACGGCAAGCTTGTAAACCCGCTTCAGGTTGCGGATATAGAGGGAGATTGTGTTGCGTCCCAACTCCTGATTCTTCAGCCACGTGTGGTAGTTGCGCATCAGCAAAGCGTCGAAGTCCTTGAAAGGAACCTCATTCTTGCCTAAATAAGCAATGAACCTCCTAAGGTACATTTTCAACTTATAGGCCGCATCGTAACGCCCCTCGTCCCGCAGTTTCTCAACACAGGAGTTGGCGTAGGCTATGAAACCGAAACCGCCAAGCCCCTCTCCGGTTCTCCCCTGTGGGGAGAGGGTTATGGTTGCCGTCTGTGCATTTTTCTTTCTGTTGTTATCCACTATTTATTAAATTTACCTGTCTGTCAACCGCCAAAATAGATTACCCTGCCGTTCGGCTTGCCTCCCAGGAAATCAAGCTGCAGGATTTTGTCCTCGCGCACAAACCATGCCAGCATTTCACTCAAACGGAGAAATCACCTGACAGCACGCTTTCGACCATCCATTGCCGAAGGGGGCGCTATATTTTGCGTCCGCCACGGCTCTGCCCACGAGGTTGTGGACTTCAGAATCTGCATTGGCACTCATGTCCCAAATCCGTCGCACCAGCGGCTGTCCACATCGCCTACGCAGCGGTACCTGTATTCATAAACGCCGTCAATCCCGACGGCAACGGAATTCTCTATATAGAGCAGAAAGTGAAGTATTTTATGATTGTCGAAACACTTCGCTTCCTGTCCGATAAGATGATACAGTCTGACGTACAGCTGATAAAAGAAAGCCACGTCACCATCCACGTTCATGGTGGGGTGATGGAGCTGCTTCCAACGGATATGAATTGGTCTATCGAGAACATATATCAAGGAGTTAAGAAGTTAGAGAAGTTAAGGAGTTAAGCCAATAGTTCGGCTAACAAAATCCATTCTTCATTCTTAATTCTTCATTTAATTGTGCAGCCATACCGTCCGCAGGTACCTGCGCCATATAGCGAGGTGGTTGGTGGTGTTGATTTCCTTGCAGATGCGGACGCAGGTCTGTATCAGCTTGTCCTTTGCCGCATCCTTTTCCTGTGCTGAAGACCGGATGGTAAAGACATTCAACGTATCTTCACCGACCTTAAAGTCCTGCACGGCTTTTTACGGCAGAATCCGCATCCGTCAATACCTTATATAATGTAGGCGCATAGTTGCGGAAAGACTCAATGAGCTTTTCCGTTTCCTTAAGTGTAATCTCGTTACGGACTTTCTGCACCTTACCGGAGACCAACTTCTCGTTGGCTTTTCCTACCGTCAGGAAATATTCGCGAAGAAAATCGTCCCAGTTGGCGAAGAAAACGAGGTCGTCCTTTTCCTTCCTCATGCCGATGTGGGCATAATAGGCAGTGGTGACTTTACCGTCCTCCTGCCTGCTGGGGTAATAGACCTCTTCGGTGATGTCCACCCTGCGGATGATTTCCGTGTAATCCTCATGTTGCAACTCCACTTCACCCTTGTCTTTTTCTATGACTATTCCCGATGTCGGCGTAAGGAGCGGGCGGAAAATGAGGCTTGGCCAGTTTTCCTTCACATATCCGGGCGTGTCATGCTCATAGCGGGCAAGGTTTATCAGAAGTTCTGCCTCTTTGGTAGTCAGTTTGGCAAGACGGTCTGCCAATGCCTTTCCCCTTGCTTCTGGAAATACTTGCAAAGAGCCTCCAACGACAGGTCGGCGGCAAGGCGTTCCATCAGTTCATAAAACAGGGACTGTGTACGTTCTCCGTAACCACAGCCTTGCAGAACGCCGACAAGCAGGTCAGCGGCGCGCCCTTTTCTCCGTACCGATGGATAACCGGTCTCCCTCGGCATTGTGAAGGCGGACTACATGGAGGTCGGAAGCATTAGGGTAGGTGACGGTCAGCCAGCAGCCTGGCATCATGCCCTGAACACGGAATACCAGTCCTTTTTTTTCTTGTGGAAGCGGCAAATGTAGCCTTCACATCCGGCAAGCGGACCGTCAACCACACGCACGATTTCGTTCGGCTCGTCCGTTTTCGCGTTAACCGCATAGTCGGTGTAAGGCCGTTCCAACACAATCACCTTGTCGGCATAGTTCTCGTTGTAGTCACGGAAAGCACGGATCTGGGATTCGGGTATGGTGCAAGCGACAGCTTTTTCGTCCGGTGTGCGCTTCCGGTTGTACCAGATATAAGCGTCGGAATCGTTGTCACGGAGAAACTCAACCAACGCGCCTTGGGTGGCAAGCACAAACACATAACCATCGAAAAAAGGGCAGCCGCTGTTCATTGTCACCACGGCGCACATAGACCTTGGTATGCGTAGGGCAATAGACTTCCAGTATGTTCCCTATCTTGCCTTTTTCGCGCTCGATGAGTGAACACAGATCCGGTTCATGTCCGGGTTTGGTGCAGACAAAGGAACCAATGGTAATCGACTGTGTTGAGTTTGTCGGGCATATTCTGAAAAAAAGCGTTCCTTACGCTACCCCCATGACAATCGCATGACGGCTAACTGATACCTCTCCGAATTTGAATCACCACGCTTTTCAAACATTTTTAAGACGTTTTTCTGGCGTTGTTTACAGTATTCTTTAGGTTTAGCGGCAGCATTTCAGATAAAAACTCAGCAACAATGGCCTGCCGTTGTTATGGGGCAAGACGAACGGAGCATAGACTGCTTCATTGTTACATTTTCCATACCACAAGATTATTGCATTCCTTTATCAATTAAGTCTCTTTCTGGGTGGAGATTTGTCACCGCTTTATAAGTATGAAGCGGCGACTTTGCTGTAATGCACTTTAAATCAAAGCGTTAGCTTTTTCCGAGACAGGCGATTAGTCAAACATTTCGCGTTTTAGTCCAACAATGCGGACAAATTTTTATCAAAAAGTCACGGCAAAACGCTTGAAATCCGCTGTTTTTCGTATCTTTGCACACGAGTGGAGGTTTTATACTTATGAAACTGCCACTTTAGTCAAACATTTTCCTTTCAGTTTCAATGCTTCGTTATCCTGCCGATGAGCCTCTTGTTGGCCTTCATCACGGTGGAGTTGTCGATGGCCGAGAGGTAGATTTGCGTTGTCTTGATGTCCTCGTGCCCAAGTCCGCGGCTGATTACGGAGATGTCGTTGCCCATGTCACGCATGATTGAAGCCCACGAATGGCGGCTGACATAAGTTGTAAGTGGAATATGAAGGCCAGCCATCACGCCAATTTTCTTCAGGTTCCGGTTTACGTTATGCTCCGTTTTTTCGTATTGTTCGCGCTCTGTCCCGTCCTGTTTCCTTATTATTGGCAGCAGGTAAGGCGTGTCTTTCGCAAGGTGTGAGTAAGCGTCCACTATTTCCTGCATCTCCCTTTCCCAGCTTATTGTGATTGTCTGGCCGGTCTTCATGCGCGAGTATTGCAGCAGTCCGTTCCTGATGTCTGACTTTTTCAGGTATGCCATGTCAACGAACGAGATGCCTTGCAGGTAAAAGCTCAGCATGAACATGTCACGGGCGAAGGCGAGGGCGGAGCCGTCTTTGAGCCTTAGCTTCAGGATTTTCCTTATTCCGTCGATTGTTATGGCGCGTTTGGCTGTGGTAGCAAAACCCGTGAACACTCGGCTGAAAACATCCTTGTCTTCAGTCAGTCCCATGTCAACGGCCTTGAGATACAGTGTCTTCAACGTCCTGAGATAGCACGACGAAGTGTTCCGTTTCAGCCCCTTGTCCTTCATCCACGCTTCATATTGGCAGATTGTCTCCTTGTCAAGAGCATCGAAAGGAACGTCCTCACCGTTCCTGAAGTTGGAAAAAAGCTGGCCAATGCGTCACGATAAGTCTTGGCTGTGCCGTACCTCTTTGCAGCCATCTTCTTTTCAGCCATCGAGCGTATGAAGGTGGAGAATGTCATACTTTCAGGCTGCTTCCTGTATTCCGTGACAACATCGTCGGCCGTGAATTTCACCTTTAAAACCTCCTTTTCGGCAATGATTCTGTCAAGCCTCTCTTGGTCGGACTTCAGCTTTGAGGCCGTCAGTTCAAGGTAAGCCCTCCTTTCCTTCGTCCCTGCAATGATGACAGATGAACTTACGTCGTCCCATTCGTCACGGAAAACATGGCAGTCGGTAAAGACAGTCCTCGCCACCCTCCCGTGGATGACACGGAAATACAAAGTGCCTTCCTTTCCCTCAACCGTTGATGGTCTGAACATAACCCTTACTGATGCCATAATTCTTTGATTATTAGTGCTTTAGCTTGTTTGTTGTTCTGTCGTGTTTCCCCGCTTTGCAAAAGGCCGTGAATTGCATCGCAGAAAGGCCGTGAATTGAAGCCTGAAAGACGGTAAATCGCAACGCAAAAGACCGCGAATTGAGCCCCGCCCCATCACGCTTGCTTGGAGAATGACAAGGAGGGGCAGTCAGAGTCAGGCCAAGTTAACCGTATGGTGATAAATGTACTAACAAACCTTAAACGATTTCATCTTCGGGTAAATAGTAATCCCTCCATTTGATGTCAGATGTGTAAATGGCGGCAATCTTAACCAGCCTGTCAAACAGGTCATACTTTGGGTCGCATGAATCCCTGAAGAATCTTCTGTTGAATTTCCAACAGAATTCATTCAGGTAAAGTTGCAAGAACTGTTTGTCCACTTCACCATGAATGGCAGCAATACCGCTTCGACAACGCCCTATGACGACATGCGCCCAAGGCAGATGGGTCTTGACAACAGAATCCACATTGGTTTCTACATGTCGTTCATGTCCTTTGAAGTATCCTTCGAAATTGATGTGCGATGAGGAGCCGTCAGAAACAATGACCGTGTCCTTGCCAATGTGTTTACGTACTATTTTGTCCAACGTGTCAGCATTCAGATTGTCCATCACAAACATCTTCATATAATGGACGATTTTCCCGATGCTTTGCCTTTCCGCCTTTTTGCTAATTTAGCTGCCTTCTCTATGGATTGCTCCGTTGCCTCAGACAAGTATTGTTGCAGCACTGCGTCAACAGGTTTGCTTTCAACGATGACAAGCACCTTAGCTTGTTGCTGGCTTCCTGCGCCACGCTTGATTTTCTCACCGCGTGCCTCTTCCGGAAGCCGTATCGGAAAGAAGGCCTCGTCAAGCTCCACCTCATCCGACAATTGGTATATGGAATCCCGCTTTCCCATGATGTTCCTCAACTCCATCATCATAAGCCACACGGGAGGGTATTGCTCTATTCGCAACTGGTGCTGGACTTCTTTTGCGGAAAGTACTTGTTTGATGGATGTCATAAGGTGCATGGCATAGAACCAGGTACGGAGCGACAATTTGCTGTGTTCCATTACCGTACCTTTGGTCAAGGGAATGCGGCAACCGCATTTTGTACACTGGAACGCTTTTCTCCCTTGAAGCCACTTGTCGGTTTCGTCTCCACAATTGGGGCAGAAGACACCTTGACTGATGCGGATGTCTCTAAAATAAGACATGCAGGATTCCTCTGTCGGAAAGCGACCTTCAAATTGGCTTAGCAACATATGACTTTTTCTTGCAAATTTAATGGCTTTCATCCCATGAGGACAACCACACCATTGAACTTAACAGATTTTAGTACATTTATCACCACACATTAATCCCAACCCGTTTTGACACCTACCACCTTTAAGACGGAAGTGCTTTATTGAAATCGTGAACACGCAGTCTCTATGCTCTGGAACAGCTGTACAGACATAAGCAACATAATCATCACCCATGTCTATAGGAATACTGACAGCAATGAATGAGTCTGCATCGGTCATACTCTGAAAATCAAAATCTTCAGGACTGTTACGTACTACGGCTCTAATATTTGCCTTTAGCGTCTTATAGTTGCTTTTGTATTCCTCCACTGCCTCGCTTATTGAATTGTATTCCGCTTTGGAACTTACCGGGTATTTGCGTCTTTTCACCGTCGTCTTGTTGTTTTGACTGCCAGGGGAACCGTTAAATTGTGCCATGAACAAATGCTTTTTTTCATAATATTTCTAAATATTTTAATTGTTTTTTTACTAAATGTTTTGTTCTCAATTAGTTACATCCATGCACTCTTAAAAAATACAAAGACATAAAGGTGGCTTGCAAGGACAGGTGGCCTTATCCTCGCCCTGAAATTTGTTTTAAACATATTATGGCTGTTTAATGTTTAGACAATCTTGAGGCTATCTCACAGATTTCATGCAAAAAGGCGGTAACAAAAGCCTGAACCCACGCTTTTTGTTCCTGTACCTATAATCATTCAAGGCCTTTTCCATCATTGGAGAATAGGTGAATCTCTTGTTCTTCATAAGTCTTTGCAAGCCGTCCAATGCCCAGTTCATTACTCCGGGCAATTCGCTGCTTGTTATTTTACTTGCCAAGTAAGGGTCAATCCTGTTCTTAGGAATCTGGACGTTGAAAGGGGCGATGAGGAAACGCCTGTAGAATCCGTTGGAGTTGTCCCTTGTCCTTGGCAGCTCATTAAGGCAGAATATCATTTTGGCATAATCACTCAACGTTGTCACATCCTTGTAAAGTATCTTTGTGCTTATTGGTTCTCCGCTTGCAATACGCTTGAACAGGTCCCCTGCAAATGCATCTGGAGCGACATCCGAGCAGGTGTTCAATAGCTTTCCTGCCAGGTTCGACCTGCTGTTTGCGCCGTACTCTCCACAAAGGTCTGACAACGACTCGTGGGAAACGTTGTCCTTTCCGACCAAAGCCTCGATGATGTCTACGAAAACCGACTTGCCGTTGCATCCCGCCCCGTAAAGGAAAAGGACTTTCTCAAGTTTCAGGCCGGTAATGAACAGCCAGCCTGTGTATTCTCCCAATGCCATCTTGCACTCTTTTTCAGGCACGACTTCATCAAGGTACTTGAAAAACAAAGGGCATTTGACATTAACGGAGTAATCGTATGGCAGCACGTACCTGAAGTAATCCTGCCAGTCGTGTCTGTTGAGTCTCATGGTTCTCAAGTCCAATGTCCCGTTCTTGAAGTTTATCTTGCCCGTAGCCTGTTTCACGTTAAGCGACATCACAGTGTAAGGCATTTGTGATGCAAGTCCGTTCACCGTCTCTTTTTTTGATGCGGAAACGTAATCTCCGCAGAGCTTGGCAAAGGCCTCCTTTACGAACACCTTAAGTTCATATTCGTCGATTTGCTCCCAGTGGTTGCCCGTAAAAACGTGGACACAGCCGTCAAAATAAACGAACGGATGCCCTGTACTAAACGCAGCCTGTTGGATTTCGGCGCAAATCATGTTGTATCCGGCACCCTTCCCTTGGAACAGGTTTGGCTTCTTGTTTATGGCATTGATGATGCCGTTTAAAATGCTTATACTCATTTGTAGTTGTTTTTAATTTTATTATAGCTGATGGCTTGCAGGGCTGGGGAAGGCGGACCATGGAGCCGCCCTCCCGTAATTGGTTGAATGTCATCATCATTGGTTCGCAGTGGTTGTATTGTCAGTTGCCATCAGTCTGCCAAAGAGTTCGGAGAGCTTGGATTTGACGAGTCTGCCACGGTCAGTCCCCTTGAAGCCCTCGATTACGTCCACCGTGTCACGATTGAAACTCTCCGCGAACTTTACGAGCGTATCAACAGCCGCGTTTTTGCCCTTTGCGTCCTTGAGCTCGTCAAACCTCTCGATGACCCATTCCGGGAAGAACTTGCAGCCTAACACGGCAGCCTTGAAATGCTTCCTGAAAGCCTCATACAGACGCTTGCCGGCCTCGAAGTTCGACGTGTCGCTGATTTTGGAATACGCCACCTTCGCTTTTTCATCGTCGCCCGAAGCCTTGATGAGCTGGGTCTTCGTTGGTACTTTCCTTTTCAAAGTAGCCCATTGCCATGCAGCCGTATCGCCGCTTATGCCTGACATACTTTCCACCCAAGTCAGCATCCGGTTCTTCGCCGCCTCGTCTTTCGCCATTATGAGGCTTGAAAGGTAAGTGGAACCGCTCCAAGGTGTCGTCACGATGTTTGATTGCCTTAACAGCTCGTAGACGGGTACATTGTCGTTGAACGGTATGGTAAAGTAGCATTCTATGCGGTCACTTTCAGACCGTTTAAGATTCAGTTCCTTTACCGCCTCAAACCTGTGTCCTCCATCGACGATTACAAGTATTTTGTCCAAATCAGGAGCCTCTGATGTCACCTCCATACCTGCTTCGTCTATAACTTCCAGCCTTTGTGACAGGCACTTTCTGGCATGAACAACCGTGCAGGATGATAAGACACCAACTTTGCTTATCGACTTTTTCTTTTTTGTTAAGGGCGTTCTTTTGGGGAGTCCTGTTTGTTTTCAACGATGCGAACCTGTAACCTTCAGAACGCAGCTCCGACTCTTTGTAGACGGTAAACCTATTGAGGCCTGTCGCCGTTTCTTTTCCAACTTTATTCTCCATGTTTTTGTCTTTTTATTGTTGTTATTGATATTAATATCCTGCCGCTGCGTAAGCGGTTGCCTGCTCCGATTGATCGGTCACAGGACTTATTATTACTTCTCATTTCCGTTAATGAGTTTATCTATGTCCGATTTTTTATAAAAGGACTTGCGTCCACACTTTACATGGCAGAGATAGCCTGACTTGTTCCATCGCCACAGTGTGCAGTAAGAGACACCAAGCGTTTTTGCAACCTCTTTTGAGGTGAGATGCGTTTCATAGTCACGAACCTCAATCTTATTTGCCAAGGCTTCGTTTATTGCCAAGAAGACATATTCCTTTAATTCGTCTTCGTCAACAATCATTAATGACTTAGATTTAATTTTCTCTTCCATATTTTAATATGTGCGATTTCTTCACACGTTTGTTTTTAAGCGTGTTTCTATCGCTTGTTAATATATTTCCATTGTCTCAAGGCCTTAAGACGATGGAGTGTGTCAGCGTTGACGATGCAAAGGTATGGTCTTTCAGATTGGCTGCATAATTATTTGAAGACGAATGAGGCGTTCGTTGAAAAGGATTGTTCAATGTTGAACAACGTTGATTTTAATTGAACATATCGTTGTACTTGGAAAGTTGTTAATTTGTTGTTGTTCAATGTGCTATGTTAAGATTAGAAGGGAATGTATACTATGTGACAGATAACTTCAATTCATATATTCGTTTAAAAGAAAAAGGCTTAGTGTTATGGCGCATGTGTTTTTATCTTAGGTATTGGGGATGATTTAAGGATTAGAACATAAAAATTTTCTAACGTTTTTATTGTTACGAACAGGTTTATCAAAAAAAAAAGTAATTTTGCATACAATCAATATTGGTGTTGATAACTGATTGTTTAAAATCCTAATCCTAAACAGTTTTTTGTATTGTGATTTTGATTGATTTTATTTAAATAATGTGTTAATTATGGAAAAAGCAGATATTGAAAAATTAACGAACGAGTTATTCGCAATTTATGATAATTGTGATGTCGATTTTCGTAAGAAATATTTTCAAGACGAAAAGTCTCTCCCTGTTTGTAAAGAGATAAATGAATATAAAAATAGAGGAAAGGAAACAATTTCTTTATGCTATTCAGATGATGGTGTGCAATTTATGAATGTTGCAGAAGGCAAGAAATCTATTTCGTTTAAAAGTTCAATAATTCAGTTTGTCAATGTTTTGATAAAAATAGAGTATACGATATTTCAATGTCAAAAGCCAATATGTGATGTATTATATCACAATAGCCCAGCCTTGATGTTGTTAGATGATGTTAATAGTGACCAAGAATTGGATTGTCTTAAAGGTGTATTACCTCCATTGACATCAGAAGAACTTTATTACGCACTTGATTTTTTGAATGATTCTGATGTCCGTAGGGCATTGTCATTTGCAAGTGGAAGTGCGTTCCAAAAAAAATATATGCGGCTTATGTATCGAAGGATAAGCATACATTCGTAACAGAGGTCAATGCAACGACAAATATAAGACCTTCAATGATGATATATTCATTTTTGTTGAATAGTAGTAAAATGAAGCCTTATTTGGAAAAATTTTTCCAAGATAATAAAGAGGATCCTGCACTTCTGTCAATCTTTTTATTGTTTTTCTCCCTCCGTAATCGATTTTTATAATCTTATTAACCAAATAAGGCAAGAACATAATTTAGAGGATAAGATACCTGAAGTGGTAAGTCTATCAAATAAAATCTTGGCAGATTTTAAAACATATATTCTTGCTAGGTTGTCAGATGCTTCCATTACTGCTTTTGTAAGAAAAAAAAAGGCTGATGATATTTGGCAAAAAACGAAATTTTATTTTTAGCGGTATTGAAGCAAAAACCAATGATACCATTGATGGAGACTGTCAGGAAAGTAAAATACTATTTATGTTTATGATAGAGGGTGTGTTGGATGTTGTTCGCAAAAAATAGAAGTTGCCAATGAGAAGGCTACTGAAGATGCAATTAATGACATTCAAGAAAATACCACAGGAGGTGAACCAGAAGATAAAACTCCTAAAAACAACAACCCAGTCCAAGAAAAGAAGATGCCTAATGATTTGAAAATAGAGCCGTTAGGTATAAGTAGTTTAATACATAAAGAATTTGAAGGGTTTATATTAAAGAGTGAGAAAGAAGGCAATAGTGTTTTGTTTAATGATATTTATAGATGGACACTTGATTGCTTATTTAAATGTTTAATGGGCGAGTTGCCGTATAAAAGTAATATTATCAATAAACAAATTGATGGCTCCAGAGAGGCGTTGGACAGCATCCTCACCACTTTGGAGAAATCCGGAAAATCCGGCGTCTTCTTCTTCGCCCCGGAGGAGCTCTCTGTCCATGGGGACATGGTCCGCCGCCTGCTGGGCACCGGGCACAGCGTTGGCATCCTTGTCCAGGCCGGCACCCCGGAGGGGGCCCGAGCGGAGCTGAAGGCAGGGAACCGCGCCCTGGCGGAGCAGACCCGCAGCTGCACCCGCTATGTCTACTGCGGAGAGGCCCTGTGGGAGGGGCTGGAGGCGGAGGGCTGGGTCTGCTGGCAGGAGAGCCTGGACGCCGTTCCTCTGGACGGGGAGCAGAGCGCCGCCTCCTACTCCCCCCGCCCTGCTTCGTCAGCTGAACTATCGGGAGTACGTGGTCAGTACCCCGATGGAGACCAAGCTGTGAGGCGGGTGGATCTGGCCCGGCCCGGAGCCCCTCTGGTGACCGGGCCCGGGTGGCCCGCCTGACCCGGCACTTGAAGGCCCGGCTGGAGGACTTCGGCCCCGGCGGGCCCCGAGTGACGGGGGTGGATGAGGCGTCCGGCACCGTTACCGCCCGCTTCCCCGGCCAGGACACCGGCGGGGTGCTGGACCGGCTGGAGCGGGACTGGGGTGTCACCGTCCTTCAGGATGGGGAGGACGCCGTGTTCCCGCCTTGCCCCCTCTGTCCGGTTTGAGGACCTGGACTACGTGTGGGGGCGCGCTCTTCGAGGTGCTGGGCTGAGATCGGCTCCTTTCCTTCTTCCATTCCCCACTTGACAGGTCGGGCGTTTGGTGATATAGTGCGTTTGTCAAATGAGCACTGATGGAGAAGAGGCCGCGGGACTCGCCCAGAGAGGGACACCGACCTGTGCGCCGGTCCCCACCTGGACTCCACCGGCCGCATCAAGGGCAACGCCATCAAGCTCACCGCCTGCAACGCCGCCTACTGGCGGGGCGACTCCAACCGGGAGACCCTCCAGCGCATCTACGACCACCGGAAGCTGGGCAAGGAGCTGGGACTGTTCATGCTCCGGGACGAGGGCCCCGGCTTCCCCTTCTTCCTGCCCAAGGGCATGACCCTGAAGAACACCCTGCTGGACTACTGGCGTCAGGTCCACAAGAAGTACGGCTATGTGGAGATCTCCACCCCCATCATGCTCAACCGTCAGCTGTGGGAGAGGTCCGGTCACTGGGATCACTACAAGCAGAATATGTACACCACGGTCATCGATGACGTAGATTTGCCATCAAGCCCATGAACTGCCCCGGCGGCATGCTGGTTTACACCAGCCAGCCCCACTCCTACCGGGAGCTGCCCCTGCGGGTGGGTGAGATCGGCCTGGTGCACCGCCATGAGCTCTCCGGCGCGCTCCACGGACTGTTCCGCGTGCGCTGCTTCAACCAGGACGATGCCCACGTGTTTATGACCCGGGAGCAGATGAAGGACGTGATTCAGGAGACGGTGCGCCTGTTCGACGAGGTTTACTCCACCTTCGGCCTGAGCTATACCATTGAGCTGTCCACCATGCCTGAGGACCACATCGGCACCGTGGAGGAGTGGGAGCGCAACCAGGACATCCTGAAAAACGCCATCACCGACATGGGCAAGGACTTTCGTCATCAACGAGGGCGACGGCGCGTTCTACGGCCCCAAGCTGGATCCTTCAGGAACACAAAGCCGCCGAAGAGGGAATCACCGAAGATGACCGCCATCCAGATGGCCCACAGGAACCAGCCTCCCTTTTCCTCCAAAAGCGCTGGATCACGCCTCCGATAATCAGCCCCAGCGCAATGGCGGCCAGGACGATGGCTGGATACCACCACCATTCCAAATACATATCCACCACCAGCAGGGAGGGCACCGCCTCCGCTGCCGCCGTGCGCCCCAGCTCCGGGATCACCTGTCCGCTCCGCTCCAGCGTCACCGACGCCGCGCCGGAAATGGCCTTCCACAGCATGGGCGCCGTGGCCCGCTCCACCCAGGTCAACAGGGCGGCCAGCCCCATGGAGCACAGCGCTTGTGCCCCGGCCATCCCCATCAGCAGCCCCAGTGCCCGGCGGCGTGTCAGGCTGAAGCGCACCATTTGGTCAAAGGTGATGGCCAGATAGGTGGCGGTAACGACCAGGATCATCAGCCCCGCCGCCGCGGGCAGAGCGATCCCGAGATGGTGACGCTGCTGTCTGGATGGCCCCAGAAGAGCACCCCCCGCCGTGATCAGGTGGATGGCCAGGAAAATCCCGCCACCACCCGCAAAGCCCTGGGCCAGATCCACCCAGTTGGCCCGGATCATTTTCATCATCATATGCTCACCTCACAGAAAAACGGGTGATCCTACGCCACAGGAAGAACTCGCTGACCGCCAGGACCACTGCCAGAACGCCCCCAGGATATAGGGAAGATCGCCCCCACAGAGGGATCTTGGGCCCCGCCGCCATCACCATCAGGAAAATCAGGGCTGCCGTCATTACCATTGCGGCCAGAGCAACCACGATCCCCCTCCATACCCTGGACTCTACCATCAGCAGACCGCAGAGGGTGCCAAAGGCCAGGACTGTCCAGCACACCAGAGGGTACACCCACAGGGGCCAGCCTCCCAGCAGTGAGAGATCCCACCCCCAGGGATCGGTCCACCGGAGCGCCTTGGGCACCGCCGACATCAGCAGCTGGATGGCCCAGCTGGTCCCTACATAGAGCGCCAGGACCGGCTGAAGGGCCCAGAAGTAGTCCCGCCGCCGCCCGCCCAGAGTGAGGGAGATGTTTAGGTTGTTTGCGCCCATGGAAAAGCTCATGATAAACAGGATGAACGAGACGGTGATGGGCGCGGAAATGAAATAATTGTAGAACAGATTTCGCTCGCCCTCCGGGGCCGGGAACAGGATGGCTCCCAAGGTGAGCACCGCCGCATATCCCGCCACCAGGGCCAGATTGATCCTGGCCGACTGAAGCAGGAAGCGGAATTCCTTTCTCATACCTTCCCCTCCTTACTGGGCATCTCCGTGGCCGCACAGGGCCACAAACACGTTCTGCAGGTTCATGGGGGACACATCCACATCGGCCTGCCGGGCCTGACGGAACTGGGCGTCGCTCCCCGGACGGCGGCCGTCTTGTGCCGGCCCATCTGGTGGACGGACAGCACCTCCAGCCCGGCACACACCTGGTCCACCACGTCCGTCCCGGCCCGAGATGTAGCGGAACTGGTCCACCAGCTCCTCGGTGGGGCGGTTTTCCATGATGCGGCCCTCGTCCAGGATGATGACCTGCTCAAAGACGGAGGCGGCCTCCTCGATGATGTGGGTGGAGACGATAAAGGTGCGCCCCGTCTGGGCAAAGTCCTCCAGCAGCAGCTGGTAGAACCGCTCCCGCATCACCACATCCAGCCCCGCCGCCGGCTCATCCAGAATGGTGATGGGGGCGCGGCTGGCCAGGGCGATGAGGATGGTCACCATGGACATCTGCCCCTTGGACAGCTGACTGATCTTCTTTTTTGGTTCCAGCTGAAACTCGTTCAGCAGGCGGTCGGCATACTCCTGGTCCCAGTTGGGGTAGAATATGGCGGCCGACTTCAGGTAGTACCGGACCTTCTGGTTGTTGGGGCCTGAGAACAGGGTGGGTTGCAGCTCCCGGGAAAAGCAGATCTGCTCCAGCGCCCTGCAGTTCTCCCACACCGGCTCTCCATCGCAGGTCACCTGCCCGCTGTCCTTGGTGTTCTGCGCGGTGAGAATGCCCAGCAGGGTGGTCTTGCCCGCCCCGTTTCGTCCGATCAGCCCATAGATCTTGCCCGGCTGGATGGTCAGGTCCAGCCCCTCCAGCACCCGCTTGCTCCCATAGGACTTGCACAGCCCCTCCGCTTTCAAAATGCCTGTATTCATTTGGCTTCTCCTTCCTCGATGGCCCGGCGCACCATGGCCAGCAGTTCCTCCCCGGTCACAGCCAGGGAGGCCCCCTCCTTTACCAGGGGCCGCACATAGCTGTCGTAAAACGCCGCTTTCCGCTTGGCCCGCACGGCCTGCTCCGCCCCCGGGGCCACGAACATGCCGATGCCCCGGCGCTTATACAGGATCCCCTCCGCCGAGAGGAGGTTGAGCCCTTTGGCCGCCGTGGCCGGGTTGATGTTATAGCCCCGGGAGCCAGCTCGTTGGTGGAGGGCACCTGCTCCTCCTCCCGGTAGACCCCCCGGAGGATGTCGTCCTCCAGCATCTGGGCGATCTGTAGATAGATCAGCGACTGATCGCTGAGGGTCCCATGCATCTCACCGCCTCCTGTCCTTCGGTTTATTGGTTCATCACTTGTGTAATTAACCATATCACCTATATCCCTTTTTGTCAATAAAAAAGGCAAAAAAGTCCCGCCCCAGCACCAGGCTGGGGCGGGAGCCATCAAATCAGGTGGTAGCGGAGGAGGAGTTCCTCTATCACGGTCCCGGACACATGCTTCAGGGCCTTCTTCTCCACGAATCCATACAGGAAGGGCAAGTCCATCTCCGTCAGCTTTTTGCCGTCCATCATTTTGGATGCGGCATCCAGCAGACAGCGCACATCGTAGCAAGACCCCCACACCTCAGGCACCCCCCGGTCGATGTCCAGCAGGGTGTAGACGGCCTCCATACCGGTTCGGACAGAGTACTCGGTGGTGAAGATGGTGTCCCGTGCCGTCTCGGCGAACTGGCCGATAAAGGCGAAGTTCACACAGCCCTCCGGCACCACGTCGGGCCGGTCCCCCCGGGTCCGGGGCATGAAGAAGGCGGTGATGTAGGGCATCATGCAGGGGATGGTGCTGGCAGACTGCTCCGCCAGCAGGGGGATCTCCTCCTCCGGCACCCCCAGGTGGTACAGCCACTCCATGCAGATCTCCCGGCCGGTACACGCCCGCATGGGCTTTTTCACATAGTCCCCGGGGACATCGGTGAACAGGCCGTAGATCCACCCCACCAGCTGCCCCTCCGGCTGGGCCTTGAAGTGGGGCTGGCGGTTGAAGGTCCAGCTCATCAGCCAGGCGGAGTCCTTCACCGTGACGATACCGCCGGTGACCACCTTCCCGGTGCGGGGGTCCCGCTTGCATACCTTTTCCAGATAGGGCGGGATCTTGTCGTCCAGGGTGGTGACGGTGGCCGACTCCCAGTTGGTAAGGCCCGGCTTGGTGCAGTACTTGTCCGGGCGGCCGAAGGCCGGGTCCTGGGCAGCGATGTTCCGCCACAGCTGCCAGCAGCCCCCCACCGGCTCAGTGAGGAACTCCGGGGCGCGGTCGTTGCTGCCCAGAGAGGAGTTCTCCGTACAGGAGCCGTTTGTGACGAACACCAGGTCGTCCTCAGTGAGCTCCCTGACCTCCTCCCGGCCCTCCCGGACCCACACCAGCTGCTTTGCCACCTTTCGGCCCGGGGCGATGTCGAAGATCACGTTGGTGACCTGCGTGTCATACTGAAACTGCACATTGTGCTCCTTCAGGTAGTGCACCATGGGCAGGATCAGGGACTCATACTGGTTGTACCGGGTGAACTTCAGGGCGCTGAAGTCGGGGAGTCCCGCGATGTGGTGGATGAAGCGCTGGAAGTAGAGCTTCATCTCCAGGGCGCAGTGCCAGTTCTCGAAGGCGAACATGGTCCGCCAGTAGAGCCAGAAGGTGGAGCGGAAGAACTCCTCGGTGAACACGTCGGTGATGGTCCTGTCGTACAGGTCCTCGTCCGTCACCGGTGACCATGGTGTTGTACCCGTCGGGCAGGCGGCGGATGAAGCTGTGCGCGTTGGCGCTCTTGGCCGCGGCGATACACTCCTCGTCCGTGGCATCCAGACGCCCGTAGCGGATGTTGTCCATCACCGTGCCCGTGAAGAGGTGGGTATCCTGAAGCACCGCGCCCAGGGAGCGGCGCAGGTCATCCTTCCGGATGGCCCTCACATCGATGCCGTCATAGGTGATCATTCCGGAGTCGATCTCATAAAAACGGTTGATGAGGTTGGTGATGGTGGTCTTGCCCGCGCCGGTGGAGCCTACGAAGGCGATCTTCTGGCCCGGATTGGCGTAGACGGACACATTCTTCAGGATCCGTTTGCCGGGGACGTAGGAGAAGTCCACGTGGTTGAAGCGCACGGCCCCCCTCAGCTCCGTGAGGTAGTAATCCTCGCCGGGCACATTGCGCACCGTGCCCCGGATGAGGTGGAGGGAGGGCTTGCCCGTGTGGTCCGGATACTTCCAGGCCCAGCCGTGGCCGGCCAGGGCGGCCAGGTCGGTCACTTCGGTGAGCGTGCCGTCGGACTCCACCTTCACCCAGATGCCCTGGGGGAGTCCACGCTGGGGGCAGGAGCAGGCCGCTGCTCTCGTGCGCTCCGCCTGGCCCAGCTCGGTGAGGGCATCCTTCCCCCCAGGGCCAGCACGGGGACCAGGGCCGCCGGCGCTGCCGGGGGGTCTTCCAGGCCCAGGTGTGGGGGCCGGCCTGCGCCGGTCAAAGACAGACAGGGTGCCGTTGGCGTCCTTCTCCGCCTCCACCAGGGTGACGCTCCCCTGGTCCACCTCGGGCTGGGTGTCCATGACCTCAAAGATGCGCTCCGCGCCGGCCAGGGCGGAGAGCAGGGAGGTCATCTGCTGGGAGATCTGGTTGAGGGGCTGGCCCACCTGCTTGGAGTAGTTCAGGTACACCACCAGTCCGCCCAGGTCGAAGCCCTGGATCACAGACAGCAGCCCGCCGAAGGCGGCGGTCAGGGCGTAGCTGATGTTCATGAGGTTGCCGACACCGGCATGATCATGGTGGAGTAGAAGTTGGCCTTCTGTGCGGCGTCCCGGTAGGCCTCATTGAGCTTGCGGAACTGATCCTTGGCCTGCTCCTCGTGGGTGAAGGCCTTGACCACCTTCAGGCCCTCGATCATCTCCTGGATATTGCCGTTGACGTCGCCCAGGGCGGCCTGCTGCTTTTGATAGAAGCGGCGGCTGCGGCCGCCCAGCTTTTTGAACAGGAAGATGGTAAGGGCCAGCAGCAGGGCGGTGACCATAAAGAGCTTCCAGTTGATGAAAAGCATCATGCCCACCAGACCCACGAACATCAGGCAGCTGGAGCACAGGGAGACCACGCTCTGCTCCAGGGCCAGCTGCACGTTGTCCGCGTCGTTGGTAAAGCGGCTCATGAACTCCCCGTGGGGGTGCTTGTCGAAGTAGGAAAGCGGCAGGCCCTGGAGTTTGTCGAACAGGTCCTTGCGCAGCCGGTTGATCCCCCGCTGGGCCAGACGGACCATAACGGCGGACTGTCCGTAGGTGGCCGCGCAACCGATGAGGTAGATGCCCACCAGCACCAGGATGGCCCGGCCCAGACCGGCGAAGTCGGTGCAGCCCGACCAGATAAAGTTGTTGATGATGCCCCGCATCATGTAGGAGCCGCCGATGTTGGTGCACACCGAGATCACCAGGCAGCCCAGCACCGCCATCAGCGGCAGCTTGCTGCGGGTGAGGTAGCCCAGCAGAGGGAGATGGTTCTGCCCAGGTCCTTGGGCTTCTGATAGCCCCCCCGGGGGGCGCGATTGGGTCCCGGCATTATTCACCAACTCCTTCCTGCTGAGACTGATAGATCTCCTGATAAATGGGACTGCTTGCCAGCAGCTCGTCGTGGGTGCCCGTCGGCCGGCGATGTGGTCGTCGTCCAGGATAAGAATCTCGTCAGCGTACTGCACCGAGGAGATGCGCTGGGCGATGATGATGACGGTGGTGTCCTTCAGGTTTTCTTGGCGAAGGACTCCCGGATGGCGGCCTCAGTGGCCGAGTCCACCGCGGAGGTGGAGTCGTCCAGAATGAGGACGGCGGGCTTTCGCAGCATGGCCCGGGCGATACACAGGCGCTGCTTCTGGCCGCCGGAGACGTTCACGCCGCCCTGGGCGAGATAGGTGTCAAAGCCGTCGGGGAGCGCCATGATAAAGTCGTAGGCCTGGGCGTCCTTGGCGGCCTGGATCATCTCCTCCTCGGTGGCGTTGGGCCCGCCCCAGAGGAGGTTTTCCCGCACCGTGCCCGTGAAGAGCACGTTGTTCTGCAGCACCATGCCGATGCGGCTGCGCAGCTCCTCCAGGCGGGATAATCCCGCACGTCCACTCCGTCCACCAGCACCGCGCCGCCGGTCACGTCGTAGAACCGGGGGATGAGATTGACCAGAGAGGACTTGCCGACGCCGGTGCCGCCCACGATGGCCACAAACTGCCCCGGCTTTACATGGAAGCTGATGTGGGAGAGCACGTCGTCCCCGCTGCCCGTGGCCACATACTTGAAGGACACGTCCCGGAACTCCACCTCGCCCCTGGGGGCGGGCAGGACGTGGTCCGTTCCGTCTGCCGCCTCCCCGGGGAGGGCCGCCCGGCAGATCTCCCCCTCCGGCTTGTTCTCCACAGAGGGCTCTGTCTCCAGCACCTCCTTGATCCGGTGGGCGCAGGCCTGGGCGCGGGAGAGCTGCAGCAGCGCCATGGCCACCATCATCACGCTCATCAGGATCTGGAAAATATAGTTGATGAACGCCTGGAGGCTGCCCAGGTCAAACTCGGCCCCCATGACCATCCGGCCGCCGAAGTAGAGCACCGCCACTGTGGCCCCGTTGAGGGCCAGCATCATCACCGGCAGGATCGCAATGATCCGCAGGCCCACCGCCAGGGCGGCGTCCATCAGCTCGTCGTTGGATTTTCTTGAACTTTGATCGCGCTCGTAGTCCTCCCGTACGAAGGCCTTGACCACCCGGATGGCCACCAGGTTTTCCTGCAGCGTATTGTTCAGGTTATCGATCTTGGTCTGCATGGCCTCAAACAGCTTGGTGCACACCTTCATCAAAATCCCGATGACCAGTACCATGAGAGGGATGACCACCACCAGGACGAGAGCCAGCCTGGCGTTCAGAGAGAAGCTGATGCACAGGGCGGCAACGAGCATCACTGGAGCCCGTACCAGCATCCGCAGGCCCATGGCCAGCATCATGGTCATGGCATTGACGTCGTTGGTCATCCGGGTGATGAGGGAGGCGGACGAAAAGCGGTCGATGTCCGCAAAGGAGAACTCCTGCACCTTGTCGAAGAGGCACTGGCGCAGATTGGCGCCAAAGCCCTGACTGGCAAAGGCAGAATACTTGGCCGCCAGCACACCGCACAGCATGGCCACGCCCGCCAGCACCAGCATCACCGCACCCAGCTGAAAAACAGCAGCAGCTCACAGATGACCTCCACCACGATGAGGATGGGAGACCAGACCGCCTGCCGCTTGTAGCCCTGCAGGTGGGTCAGAAACAACTGAAGCAAATCGATCATCTTCCTTTCTTGGTTTTTTAAGAAGCTTATGGTCAAAATGACGAGAAATCCAGCCGCGCGCCCGCCGCTTCATCGTTCCCGCCCTCAGGCAAGGGGAGAAGCCCGCACGCCGGCCAGGGGAGCCTGGAGGTTCTCCAGCATCCGCAGATAGAAGCCCCGCATCACTGCCTGCTCCTCGGTGGTAAAGCCGGTGAACATTCTGCGGGTCACCCGCTGCAGGCAGGCGAAGCAGTCGTCCACCGCCTTCTCCCCCTTGGCGGTCAGCCGCACCCGGTTCCTCCGGGCGTCCCCAGGCTCCGGCCCGGTGAATATACCCCTTTTTCTCCAGGGATTTCAGGGATGCTGCCACTGCGGGCGGCGAAATGTTCAGCAGCTCCGCCAGCTCCCTCTGGGCCTGCCCGTCCGGGCAGCGCTCGCAAGCGCCGTCTGGCCTATCCCATCAACGATCTGACGGAGGGCTACTATGTGCTGATGACCTTCACTGCCGCCGCCGCTATCCCCGCTGAGCTGGACCGTATCTTCCGGATCACCGACGGCGTGATGCGTTCCCTGATCGTCTGCAAGGACCAGTGAGGAGCGGGCGGATATGCTCAACAAGATCATCCTCATGGGACGTCTGACCCGTGACCCCGAGCTGCGCCAGACGCAGACGGGGACCCCTGTGGCCTCTTTCTCTCTGGCGGTAGACCGGGACTTCAAGGACAAGACCACCGGCGACCGCACCACCGACTTTATTGATGTGGTTGCCTGGCGCCAGACGGGTGAGTTTGTCAGCCGCTACTTCACCAAGGGCCGCATGGCCGTGGTGGAGGGCCGGCTCCAGATCCGGGACTGGACGGACAAGGACGGCAACAAGCGCCGCAGTGCCGAGGTGGTTGCCGATAACGTCTACTTCGGTGACTCCAAGCGGGACGGCGACGGGCTATTCCGCCCCTCCGGCGGGTTTAGCTCCGGCGGCTATGCCGCGACCCCTCCGGCTCCCGCCCCTCATCCGCGGCCCCCTCCGGCTATGGCGCCCCCCCGACGGGCGGGGACCAGTTTGCCGAGCTCTCTGACGACGACGGCGAACTGCCGTTCAAATCTTAGACCGTATATGGTCGTAAAAGGAGGTTCCTCTCATGGCTATGGATCGTGAAAACAAGGCCCTCGCGGCCGCAAGCGCCGCAAGGTCTGTGCCTTCTGCGTGGACAAGGTGGAGTGATCGACTATAAGGACGCTGCCAAGCTGCGCCGCTATCTTTCGGAGCGCAGAAAAATCCTGCCCCGCCGCACCACCGGCACCCGTTAAAATCCTTCTCCAGCAAGATGGACCCCTCCTCTTTTCCCCTGTTTTCTCTGCTGGAGTCCATTTTATCAGGGATCGCCCGGCTGTGCAACAGCGAAGGTCAATTCTCCCTGGGCCGCCAGCTTGCCGTTCACCCGGGCCTCCGCCTTGCCGAAGCCCACGCTGCCCACCTGGCGGGTCAGCTCACAGCGCAGCTCCAGCACGTCGCCGGGCACCACCTGGCGCTTGAACCGGGCGTTCTTCATGCCGCCGAAAATGGCCAGCTTGCCCTTGTTCTCCGGCAGGGACAGGGCCGCCACCGCCCCCACCTGAGCCAGAGCTTCCATAATGAGCACTCCGGGCATCACGTGATACCCCGGAAAGTGGCCCGCGAAGAAGGGCTCGTTCACAGTGACGCATTTGATGCCCTGGGCCCAGACGCCGGGCTCTCCGCCGGTGATGCGGTCCACCAGCAGAAAGGGGGGGCGGTGGGGCAGGATCTCCTGGATCTGATTGGCGTCAAGCTCCATGTCTCAGCCCTCCCACTTCTGGAACACCAGGCAGGCGTTGTGCCCGCCGAAGCCCAGAGAGTTGGATATGGCGCAGCGGATGTCCGCCTCCCGGCCCTCGTTGGGCACGATGTCCAGGTCGCAGGCCGGGTCGGGCACCTGATAGTTGATGGTGGCGGGGACAAAGCCGTCCTTCAGGGCCAACACACACAGGGCAGCCTCCACCGCGCCGCTGGCCCCCAGCAGGTGGCCGGTCATGGATTTGGTGGAGCTGACCATCAGCCGGTCCGCGTGGGCGCCGAACACCCGGCGGATGGCGGCGGTCTCCCCGCTGTCGTTGAGGGGGTGGAGGTTCCGTGGGCGTTGATGTAGTCCACCGCCTCCGGGGCCAGGCCGGCATCGGCCAGGGCCTGCTCCATACAGGCGGCGCTCCAGGCCCCCTCGGGGTCGGGGGCGGTGATGTGGTAGGCGTCGCAGGTGGCGCCGTAGCCGGTGATCTCGCCCAGGCTGGGCCCCTCGGGCCCTGGCGTGCTCCAGCTCCTCCAGCACCAGGATGGCGGCCCCTCGCCCATGACGAAGCCGCTGCGCTCCTTGTCAAAGGGGATGGAGGCACGGCTGGGATCGGAGGCGTCGGTCAGGGCGCTCATGGAGGTGAATCCGCCCATGGCCAGGGGCGTGATGGAGGCCTCGGCTCCGCCGGCCACCATCACCTCGGCGTAGCCGTCCCGGATGTGGCGGAAAGCGTCACCCACCGCATTGGCGCCGCCGGCGCAGGCCGCCACCGGGCAGATGCACATGCCGTGCAGTCCGAAGCGGATGGCGATATGGCCGGCCGCCAGGTTGGTGATCACCATGGGGATGAAGAAGGGGGAGACCCGGTCAAAGCCCCGGCTCTGCCCAGTCTCGCAGGAGGTCTGGAGGGTGCCGATGCCGCCGATGCCGCTGGACAGGGCGACGCCGATCCGGGCCCTGTCCTCCCGCTCCAGGTCCAGGCCGCTGTGGGCCATGGCCTCCGCGGCCGCCGTCACGGCAAACTGGGCGAAGCGGTCCATCCGCCGGATCTCCTTCTTCTCCAGCACGCCGGAGGGGTCGAACTCCTTCACCTCGCCGGCCAGGGACACCTTCTGGGCGGGTGGTCATAGAGGGTGATGGGGGCGATACCGCACACACCCGCTTTGGCCGCCTCCCAGGTTTCCCGGGCGGTATGGCCCAGGGGGTGACCGCGCCCAGGCCGGTGATAACTACTCGTCTTTTTTCCATAGCAGTTTCCTTTCTGCGGCTCAAACCGCCATTCCTCCGTCCACGCACAGCACCTGGCCCGTGACATAGCCGGCACCCTCGCCGGCAAAGAAGGCCACCGCCCGGGCCACGTCCTCCGCCGCGCCCAGCCGCTTCATGGGGATAGTGGACAGCAAGGCCTCCCGCGCCCCCTCCGGCAGGGCATCGGTCATATCGGTGGTGATAAAGCCAGGGGCCACCACGTTGACGGTGATGTTCCGGGTGGCCAGCTCCTTGGCCAGGGACTTGGACAGACCAATGAGACCCGCCTTGCTGGCGGAGTAGTTGGTCTGGCCGGCGTTGCCCCGCAGGCCCACTACGCTGCTGATGTTGACTACCCGGCCGCTCTTCTGGCGCATCATGGTCTTATAGGCGGCCCGCATACAGTGGAAGGCCCCCTTTAGGTTGGTGTCCAGCACCGCGTCCCAGTCTGCCTCGGGCATCCGCAGCATCAGGCCGTCCCGGGTGATGCCTGCGTTGTTCACCAGGATGTCCAGCCGGCCCAGCTGCTCCAGCACCTGAGCCACCATTGCGTCGCAGGCCGCAGCGTCAGCCACATCGGCCCGGAGGACCACTGCCCGCACGCCCAGCTCCCGGCACGCCTGGGCCGTCTCCTGGGCCGCAGCCTCGTTCCCGGCGTAGTTCACCGCCACGTCCGCCCCCTGGCGGGCCAGCTCCAGACAGACCGCCCGGCCGATCCCCCGGCTCCCGCCGGTGACCAGGGCCACTTTTCCCTTCAAGCTCATGCCTGCTCTCCTTTCAGCGCCTCACACAGCTTCTCGATGTCCTCCACCGTCTCCACCGCGTAGGTCTTGATGCCCTTTTCCGTCTTTTTCACAAATGCGGACAGAGCCTTGCCCGGCCCGATCTCCACGATGGTATCCACGCCCATTCCCGCCATGGCGCGGATGGTGTCCTCCAGATAGACGCTGCTCTGAACCTGGCGCACCAGCAGCTCCGGGATGGTCTCTCCCGCCTCCATGGGACCGCCCTTGCAGTTGAACAGCACCGGGAAGCTCATCTCTCCAAAGGCCACGCTGCGGAACTTTTTCCGCCAGAGCCTCCCCTGCGGGCGCCATCAGGGAGGTGTGGAAGGGGCCGCTCACCTTCAGCGGCACCACCCGCTTGGCCCCCGCCTGAGGGCCAGCTCACCCGCCTTCTCCACGGCGGCGGCGTCCCCGGCGATGACCAGCTGGGTGGGGCAGTTGTAGTTGGCGATCTCCACCACACCGGCCTCCCCGGCCTGACGGCAGCACTCCGCCAGCTGCTCCCGGCCCAGCATCAGCACCGCGGCCATGCCGCAGGGCCGGTCCTGCACCGCCTGGGCCATGGCTTTCCCCCGGAAGGCAACCAGCTCCACCGCCGTCTTGGAGTCGAACGCCCCGGCGGCCTGGAGGGCGGAATACTCGCCCAGGCTCAGGCCGGCGGCCACCTCCGGGATGATCCCCTTCTCCCGCAGCACCGCCGTCACCCCGGCGGCAAAGGCCACCATGCAGGGCTGGGTGTACTGGGTCTGGGACAGTTTCTCCTCCGGTCCCTCGAAGCACAGCTCTTTCAGGTCAAAGTCCAGCTGGGCGCTGTCCAGCACCTGCCGGAAGGCGGGATAAGTCTCGTACAGGTCCCGGCCCATGTCCCGGGTGCTGGGCGCCCTGGCCCGCATACAAAAAGGCCAATTTCATGCCAATGCCCTCCATTCTCTTGTCAGCTCCTCCATCAGCTCCCGTACATGGAGCATCCGGTCCAGCTTCCCCACATTGGAGCCGCTGAAGAACAGGCCCTCCTCCCGGTTGCCCTTCACCGCCTCAATGAGGGCGTGGGTGATGCAGAAGGGGACCTCCGAAGGACGGCAGCCCTGCATACACTGGGCGCACCACTGGGGGTTCCAGCCGTTCCCCGCCTCCAGCCGCGGATCAGGGGTGCGCACCGCACGGCCGGGCATCCCAACGGGGCTGTGGATGATGGCGAGATCCTCTTCACGGGCCTGGAGTAGCACATCCTTGAAGCCCTGGGAGGCGTCGCACTCATAAGTGGCGATGAACCGGGTGGCCAGCTGGGCCCCCGCTGCCCCCAGCCGGGTGTACCGGGCTATATCGGCCCCGGTGTACACCGCCGGCCACGAAGACCGGAATGGAGTGGCCGTATTTCTCCTCGTAGGGCCGGACCTCGGCCAGAACGCCGGGGAGGATCTCCTCTAAAGTAGGACAGGAGCCCTTTCAGCTGCTCCTCGTCAAAGCCCAGGTGGCCACCCGCGTCCTTGCCCTCCAGCACGATAAAATCGGCGGTGGTCTGGTACTTCCGGTCCCAGGTCTTTAGGATCAGCTTGGCCGCCCGGGGGAGGAGACAATGGCGCCTTGGCAGTGCCGCTCTCGCCTACCATGGCAGTCCAGGGCTCCGCCGGACACCACCGCGTCTACCCCGGCAGCTTTCACTGCGGGCATACTGCACGGTGGCCACCATGGCGTTGACACCACCGCCTTTGGTCTTGGCTTTGCCGATCTCGGCAGGGCCCGGAGTTGGCCTCAAAGGGATTTTGCTCAAAATCGGCTCCAGATAGCCGCGTCGGCAGTGCTGATGGTGCCCATGCCGCCGCAGGCGGCCACCCCGCCAGTCCTCCCATGGACACACCCCGCCCATTCCTCCCTGGAGGATGGGCAGGGCAGCTCATGCGTCCCCATCTGCATCTTACTTCTCCAGTTCTGCAAGACGCTGTTCACAGCCGGCCTGAAGCTCTTCAAAATCTGGCGCAGGGGCTTGATCTCGTGGAGCATGCCCGCCACCTGACCGGCCATGACGCTGCCGGTCTTCACGTCGCCGTCAAACACGGCCTTCCGCAGACCGCCCAGGGTGAAGTGCTCCAGCTCCATGCGGTCGGCGCCCTCCTTCTCCTTGGCGATGTAGGCGTTGGTCATCTGGTTGCGCAGGCAGCGCACCGGAGCGTCCACCTGACCAGCAGGCAGGTGCCCACCTGGGCGCCGATGGCGCCCAGAGCGTAGGCAGCCAGCAGCTGCCGGCCGTCGGCAATGCCGCCGGCGGCGATAACGGGGATGTCCACCGCGTCCACCACCTGAGGAACCAGGGCCATGGTGGTCAGCTCGCCCACGTGGCCGCCGCTCTCGGTACCCTCGGCGATCACTCCGTCCGCCCCGGCTGGGCCACGAGCCTTGGCAAGGGCCACAGCAGGGACCACGGGGAACACCTTGGCGCCCGACTCCTTCCAGGCGGGGATGAACCGGGCGGGGTCACCCGCGCCGGTGGTGACCACAGCCACCTTTTCCTGGGCGGCAATGGCGGCCAGCTGATCCACCTGGGGGTGCATGAGCATGATGTTGACGCCGAAGGGCTTGTCTGTCAGCCTCCGGCAGCGGCGGATGCTGTCCTGAAAGATCTCGGGGGACATGCCGCCCGCACCGATCAGGCCCAGAGCGCCGGCGTTGGAGACTGCGGCGGCGAACTCACCGGTGGCGATGTTGGCCATGCCGCCCTGGATAAAGGGAAACTCGATCCCAAGAAGCTCGTTCAATCTCATTGTTTATTTCTCCTCCCTGGCCTGCCACTGGAACAGGGCTCCGCCCCAGGTCATTCCTGAGCCGAAGCCCAGGCACATGATCCACTGGCCCGGGTTGGGAGCAGGCCCGCTCCGCCATCTCGTCCAGCGCGATGGGGATGGTGCCGGCAGACGTGTTGCCATATCGCTCGATGTTTTCATAAAAGTGGTCCAGCGGAACCTTCAGCCGCTTGGCCACAGACTCCACGATGCGGTGGTTGGCCTGGTGGGGCACATACCAGTCCACCTGATCCTTGTCCAGACCGGCCTGATCCAGCAGCTCCCGGGCCAGCCTGGGGACGGTCTTCCAGCGGCGAACTTAAAGACCACCCTGACCGTTCATGTGGAGATAGGGATGCTCCACCTGGCCGGGACCGGGGGGCCCCAGGACATCCCGGTCGCCCCGTGGTGCCCAGTCTGGCGAACCAGGGGGCGTTGGGGTCCGAGCCTTGACCACCGCAGCGCCGACGCCGTCACCGAAGATGATGCAGGTGGAGCGGTCGTCCATGTCGGTGATCCGGCTGAGCAGCTCGCCGCCCACCAGCAGGGCGTATGGCCGGGCCATCCGGGGCAGCAGGGGCCGCGCGCCGTCTCCATAGCGTAGAGAAACCCGGTGCAGCCCGCGCTCAAATCAAAGGCACGGGCAGTCCTCAGGCAGGTGCAGCTCCTGGTGGATCAAACAGGCCTGTGAGGGAAAGGCCGGTCGGAGGTCACCGTGGCGGTGATGCACAGGCCGATGTCCTGGGGGGGTTTCACGCCCGCCCGCTCCAGGGCGGTGCGGGCGGCCGTCTACGGCCAGCTGAGTCAAGGTCTCGTGGGTGGCGAAGCGCCGCTCCCGGATGCCGGTTCGGCTGACAATCCACGCGTCGTTGGTCTCTACCCGGAGGGCCAGGTCATCGTTTGGTGACGATGTTCGCCGGCAGGGCCCGGCCAGTGCCGAGGATGTGCAGTCCATTCATGTTTCTTTCTCCTCCAGGACCGCGCCCATGGCGCGGAACTTCTGATAGCGGTGGGCGGCCAGATCCTTTTCCCGCAAAAGCTGGCTCCAGATGCCGGGTCAGGGCCCGGTCTACTGCGGCGAACACCGCCTTGGGGTCGCCTTGTGGGCGCCGCCCTCTGGCTCAGGGGGGATCACCTGGTCGGCCATGCCCCCAGGCGCAGCAGGTCGGCGGCGGTGAGCTTCATGACTCCGGCGGCCTCATCGGCCCGGCTGGCGTCCTTCCACAAGATGGAGGCGAAGCCCTCGGGGGAGAGCACGGAGTACACGGCGTTCTCCAGCAGGAGCACCCGGTTGCCCACCGCCAGGGCCAGGGCCCCGCCGCTGCCCCGCCTCGCCGATGACCACCGAAATCACCGGGACCGTGAGGGAGCTCATCAGGGCCAGGGAGGAGGCGATGGCCTCGGCCTGGCCCGCCCGCCTCGGCCTCCAGGCCCGGATAGGCCCCGGAGGTGTCGATAAACGTAAAGACCGGGCGGCGGAACTTCTCCGCCTGCCGCATGAGCCGCAGGGCCTTACGATAGCCCTCCGGATAGGGCATACCGAAATTGCACTTCAGGTTTTCCTCACAGCGATTTGCCCTTCCGGGTGCCGATGACGGTGACGGGTTTGCCGTGAAAACGGGCGATGGCTCCGAAGACACAGGGGTCCTCCCGGTGGAGGCGGTCGCCCCTGCTGCTCAAAAAGTCGGTGAACAGGGCGGCGATATAATCGGTGATATTGGGCCGCTGGGGGTGTCGGGCAATGGCCACCCGCTGGGCGGCGGTCAAGTTCGCTCATCGGTGCAGGACCCCCTTTCGGTGGAGAGCCAGCAGCTGGGCCAGCGTGTCCCGCAGCTGTCCGCGGGGGACGATCTGGTCCACGAAGCCGTGCTCCTCCTGGTACTCGGCCCGCTGGAAGCCCTCAGGCACCTCTCGCCGATGGTCTGCTGAATGACCCGGGGGCCGGCAAAGCCGATGAGAGCGCCGGGCTCCGCCAGGGTTATGTCTCCCAGAGGGAGGCGAAGCTGGCGGTGACGCCGCCGGTGGTGGGGTGGGTGAGGACCGAGATGTACAGTCCGCCCTGTTGTGGAAAAGTGCTCAAGGGCGGCGCTGGTCTTGGCCATCTGCATGAGGGAGAGAATCCCCTCCTGCATCCGGGCGCCGCCGCTGGCGGAGAAGATGATGAGGGGCAGCTTGTGCTTCTGGGCGTACTCCACGCCCCGGGTGATCTTCTCGCCCACGGCGATCCCCATGCTGCCCATGAGAAAGCTGCTGTCCAGTTTCCCGCTGGGCGGTGAGCTTGCCCTCATAGCCCGGAAACTCCAGGGCGTTGGGGGCGGTGAGTCCAGGCCACAGCTCCTGGAAGGTGAAGGGTCCAGCAGCAGAGAGAGACGCAGGTAGGCCCCGATGGGCAGGTGATACCCGCAGTGGGGGCAGACGTACTCAGAGCTCACCAGGTCCTGGTTCTGGCACTCCCGCCACAGCCGGGACAGGTCTGAGAGCCGCCGGAGGGAACGTCGGAGCGCTTGGCGGCGGCCTCGACGGCCTCCTCCCCTGCCGGCGCAGTCGGTCCAGCCGGTCCCGGCGGGAACGAAACAGTGGCTGCATATTACTCCTCCTTCTTCCAGTTGAGAAGCTCCTCCTGGTGCTGGGCCAGAAAAGCCCGTGTCGTAGCGCCCCTTGATAAAGTCGGGGTGGTGCAGAATGAGGTGGCAGAAGTCCGCCGTGGTGGGGTACCCCTCAATGACCAGCTCCTCCAGCACCGGCGCATGCGGCGGATGGCCTCCAGCCGGGTGGGAGCGTGGACGATGATCTTGGCTACCAGGGAATCGTAGTAGGGGGAGACGGCATAGCCGTTATAGAGCAGGGAGTCCACCCGCACCCCGGGGCCGCCGGGAAAGTGAAGAAACTACCCCTCCGGGACAGGGCCGGAAACCGTTGGCCGCGTCCTCGGCGTTGATGCGGCACTCGATGGCGTGGCCCCGTTGAGCGCCACATCCTCCTGCTTACCGACAGGGGCAGGCCCGCGGCGATGCGGAGCTGCTCCCGCACCAGATCCACCCCGGTGACCAGCTCCGTCACCGGGTGCTCTACCTGGATGCGGGTGTTCATTTCGATAAATAGAACTTTCCCTCCTGGTCCACCACAAACTCAATGGTGCCCGCGTTCTCATAGCCGGCGGCCCTGGCGGCGGCCGCCGCCGCCGCGCCCATCGCCTCCCGCAGCTGGGGGGACAGGGCCTTGGAGGGGGACTCCTCCACCAGCTTCTGGTTTTTCCGCTGGATGGAGCAGTCCCGCTCCCCCAGGTGGATCACATGTCCCTGCCGGTCGGCCAGGATCTGGAATTCAATGTGCCGGGGATCCAGGATGAGCTTTTCCAGATAGAGCTGTCCATCGCCGAAGCAGGCCAGGGCTTCCGCCCTGGCCTCCTCGAATTTGGCGACTAGCTCCTCCGGCCTGTCAACCCGGCGCATCCCCCGGCCGCCGCCGCCGGCACTGGCCTTCACCAGCACGGGGTAGCCGATGGCCTCTGCCACAGCCTGGGCCTCCTGGGCGGTGGCAACCGCACCGTCGGAGCCGGGGACCACGGGCACCTGGTGCTTCTGCATCAGCTCGCGAGCGGCGGACTTGTTGCCCATCACGCGGATCACGTCCCCGGAGGGGCCGATGAAGGCCAGCCCCAGGTCGGCGCACCGCTGGGCAAATTCCGCGTTTTCAGAGAGAAAAAGCCGTAGCCGGGATGGTCAGGGCGTCGCATCCGGTCTGGCGGGCCACCGTCAGCAGAGCGTCCACATTCAAATAGCTGTCCGCGGCCTTGGCGGGACCGATGCAGACGGCCCGGGTGGCCAGCTGTACGTGGAGGGCGTCCGCGTCGGCCTGCGGAGTACACCGACACTCTCTCAACCCCCAGCTCCTGGCAGGCGCGGATGACGCGTACCGCGATCTCGCCGCGGTTGGCGATCAATACACGCTGAAACATCGCTTAAAGCCTCCGGACCCGGAACAGGGGGGCGTCATAGGCGGCCAGGCTCCCGTTGTCCAGCAGAACCTCCTCGATCACGCAGTCCATAGGAGCGGGGATCTCGCTCATCATGGCCTTCATGGCCTCCAGGATGCACACCGTCTGGCCCTTCTCACCTGGTCCCAACCTGCACAAAGGGTCGGAGTCCCGGCCCGGCAGGCGGCGTAGAACGTACCCACCAGGAGGGGCCTTAATGTACTCAGCTCCCGTCTCCTGGGCGGCCTGGGGCGGGAGCGCGGGAAGGGACGGGGGGGCAGCGGCCGGGATGGGCGGCCGCGGCAGCGGCGGTCACGGTCCGGTCCAGCTTGAGCCGGGTCCCGTTCTGCTCCAACTCCAGTCCAGTGAGAGAAGAGCGCTCAAAGCGCTCCATCAGGGCATAAATGGATTCCAGATCCATGGGAACAGTCACCTCTTCGCGTTGAAATCAGGCCTCCTTGGCCTCCAGATAGCGGACGATGTCGCCCACGGTCTTCAAATGCCAACTTTGATAAAGAGGCCATTGAGGCTCGCATCCGGGACACCCTGGCGGTGAAGGAAAAGCTGCTGGCCCAGGTGGAGCACAAGGAGCAGCTGCCTCTGGCCGCTTTGTGGGACGGAACCGGTAGCTGGGAAGCGAAGGCCGCTCAGGTAGGTGTGCTATCCACAGAGAATGAGGACATCCGTTCCCTGCGGGAGCTCATTACCTACGGCCTGAAGGGCCTGTCCGCCTATAGCAAGCACGCCAACGCCCTGCTCTGGGAGGACGCCGAACTGGACGCGTTTCTGCAGCGGGCTTTGGCCGCCACCCTGGATGACAGCCTGACGGCAGACGACCTGGTGGCCCTGGACCCTGGAGACCGGCAAGTACGGCGTACAGGGCATGGCCCTGCTGGACAAGGCCAACACCTCCGCCTACGGAAACCCCCCAAATTACCAAGGTATCCATCGGTGTGGGGAAGAATCCCGGCATCCTGGTATCCGGACATGATCTGCGGGATCTGGAGATGCTCCTGGAGCAGACCCAGGGCACCGGAGTGGACGTATATACCCACAGTGAGATGCTCCCCCGCCCACTACTATCCTGCCTTCCAGAAGTACCCCAACTTTGTGG